>SL_3KL_010_SEDDRAFT_10000292_pt1 | contig 38653 bp, 36 predicted proteins | sample SodLakKL_010_SED_2_FD_10381 | JGI IMG/M metagenome (IMG submission 10381) | reverse complement strand
CCCGACGCTGCACCCCCACCCCAACCCTCCCCCGCACGCGGGGGAGGGAGCTTTCATCGTCCGGGCTGGCTGCGCGTGCCATTAAAGTTAACGTGTACGCTGCGCGGCGATCCGGCCACAAACCACGTCCTTTTCGACCGGAGAACGTCCAGTGCCTTACCGTCGCCTGCTGTCATGGTTTTCCGGACTGACCTTCGTTGCACTGATCCTCCTCTCCGGGGGTGCACAGGCACAGGGCAGCGGCGGCGAAGCGGACAACGTCCGCATGTTCGTCTTCTGGGGCGTGGGGTGCCCGCACTGCGACGACCAGAAGCCCTTCCTGCGGGAACTTGAGGAGCGCTACGCGGAGCTCGAGATCCGGGAATTCGAGGTCTTCCGCACGGATGCCCATCACCAGCTCTTCATTGCGCTGTCCATCGCTCACGGAATCGAACCGGGCTCGGTGCCGACGACCTTTGTTGGCGGGCGGGCGTGGGTGGGTGACGGGCCTCAGATCCGCCGTGAAATGGAACGGACGATCCGGGGAGAGATCGCGGACCTCCGCGGCACCCGCGAGGAAGTCGATCCCGCTGATCCGGGGCCCGAGGCACTCGGCATCGCGGATCTTCAGAACGACAACGAGATCAACATTCCGCTGATCGGCACCGTGGACCTCGGGGTGCAGCCGTTGATCGTCACCACACTGCTGGTGGCCTTCATCGACGGCCTCAATCCCTGTTCGCTGTGGGTGCTCACCCTCCTGCTCGGCCTGGTGATCCACTCGGGCTCACGGGGACGGATCGCGCTGGTCGGCATCACCTTCCTTACGACGACGGCACTGATCTACGGCGCCTTCATTGCCGGTGTCTTCGGCGTCCTCAGCTACATCCTTTATCTCACGTGGGTCCAGTGGGTGGTCGCGGCTTTTGCACTGACCTTTGGCCTGGTCAACATCAAGGATTATTTCTGGTTCAGGAAGGGACCGTCGTTCACCATTGCCGACAGCCAGAAGCCGGGGATCTATCAGGGGATGCGCAGGTTGCTGAACCCGCAGCTGACGGGCTTCGCGCTGCTTTTCGCGACCATCGTGATGGCCTCGGGAATCGCGTTGGTCGAGCTGCCGTGCACGGCCGGTTTCCCGGTGATCTGGAGCGGAATCGTTGCGGAGCGCGGCGTGACCGGAACGGCGTTCCTGATACTGCTGGGCATCTACCTGCTGGTCTACCTGCTGATCGAACTGGTCGTCTTCTTCGCCGCGCTGATCACCCTGCGCATGGGCAAGTTTCAGGAGAGCCACGGCCGCAACCTGAAGCTGGTCGGCGGGATGATCATGGTCGCCCTCGCGCTGGTGCTGGTGACCGATCCCGGGTTGATGAACGACGTCGGTGCGACGCTGATGCTCTTCATCGGCACGATCGCGCTGGCCCTGCTGATCATGGGCGTGCACAAACGCGTCACCGCCGAGCCGGCCGGCTGATCCGAAGACCTCATGGAGGGCCCACTGCGCTTGGCCCTCCCTACCGCGCCCGAAGCGCAGGGCCGGGAACGAGGTGGCCCGTCATCCAGTCCCGGAGCACAGGGTGGACTGGCAACGGAAGCCAGCCGCTGTGGAAGATTTCGACGGACTGGTACGTCATCCCAGTGCACGTCCAGACCACGGGCCACCCAAAAAGCACACAAAATGACCCTGCGAGGAGTCCACTGATGCCGTCCGACCGAACAGCAACTTTGATCCGATCCCTGATCCTGGCCGCCGCACTGCTCGTGATATCCGCAGCCGCCCACGCCGACCGCCCGGCCTTCCTGGTCGATTCGATATGGCTGGAGGACCACATCGATGATCCATCGCTGGTGCTGCTCGAGGTTCGGTATTATCCCAACCGCTACTTCACCGTCGGTCACATTCCCGGTGCCCGTCAGGTCCAGCGCTTTTCGGATCTGGGCGACAACCACGCGGTCCCCATCATGCGTTATCCGTCCCGGGAGGCCTTCCAGGAGACGCTGCGCGGCTGGGGCGTGAACGATGACTCGCTGGTCGTCATCTACGATGATTCCCGTACCGCCCTCGCCTCGCGCATCTACTTCCTGCTCGACCTCTACGGTTTCGACATGGACCGCGTCCGGATCATGGACGGCGGCACCGGAGAATGGGAGGCATTCAACGACCTCTCGACCGAGCCGCCCGAGGTGACCCCCGGCAACGTCAGTCTGCAGCCAGCGCGCGACGGTCTTATCATCGAATGGACAGACATCTATCGCGACGTGTACTCCCTGCGTGACGAGAACATCGTGTTGCTGGATGCCCGTCCCGAGGAACAGTACACGGGTGAGGTGATGAACGGTGCCGTGCGTGCGGGCCACATCCCCGGCGCCGTGAATGTGGAGGGCCTGCAGCATACCGACGGTCAGAAGTGGCGCTCCCTCGAGGTCCTCGAGGAAATGTATGCGGACATCCCGAGGGACAAGACCATCTACGCCTACTGCCATGACGGCTTCCGCAACACCCTGGCCTATATCCAGCTGAAGGCCCTGGGTTTCGAGGACGTTCGGCTCTACAACGGGGGCTGGGCGCACTGGGGCAACGAGCTGTCACTGCCCGTGGTGATGGGTCCCGATCCCTGGGACGCGGCCCATGCACTGTAGTAAGGCTCGGGAGCATCACGCCGATCGGCCATCAACCCGCGCCGCCAGTGCCGAATCTTCGGCGCTGGTAGCCTTTCTCCCGACTGCGCGGGCAACGCCGCAGTCCGGCTGGGCAGTGCGCTCTGAGCCGGCATAACGCCCAACCAACGCCAAGAACCGAAGGAGAGACACATGAAGAAGTATCTGATCATTGCTGCCAGCGCCGTCGCCGTGTCCGCAGGCGCGAACCTTCAGGCCGCCGACCTCGAGGCAGGCGCGGCCACCTATCAGCCCTGTATCGCCTGTCATGGGCCCACGGGACAGGGACAGGCCATCTTTCCGGCGCTGACCGGCAAGGACGCGGATTACCTCGCAGACAAACTCATGCGCTACCGGGCGGGCGAGCAGGTGGGAGAAAACACCGCGCTGATGGCGCCCCATGCCACCGGGCTGAGCGATGAGGACATCGAGAACGTGTCAGCCTACATCGCAGAGGAATTCAACTGAGCCGTTTCCTGCAGGCAAGGTCCGCTCCCTTCGGGAAGCGCAACGCCCGATAGCGGGGCCGATAAACCGGTCCCTCGCTGGCCCTGATCATCCCGAAGACGGCGCGGACCGCCCTGTTCGCGCGCGAATGCCCAGGGAAACGCCGATTCATCGGGGTTTCCCGGGCACACGGAAGTGCCGCCCGAATCGACCACAGCGGGTGGTTGATCCTGAAACAAGCTGCAAATCGCCGGGAGCGCAGTATGCGCTGAGAAAGCCAGGACGGGTTTATTCGGCGCTTCCCTGATCCCTCGGAATTATTCCCAGCACATCGAATGCACCAAACCCCTCCGGTTCCGTGACCACCATGTCACCCGGCTCCGTCTGCCGGAAGGTGATGGTGTTGATGTTGCTGCGGTGACTGACCAGCACCAGCACACCGTCGCCATCGAACTCCCCGATCCGTTCCCGCACATCCTCCATCAACCATTCGGTCTCGCCCGCCGGTAACGACTCGATCAGGTTGAGCGGGGTCCATGCCTCGTAGTCACCGAAGGCCAGCTCCGCTGTCTGGCGCGCCCGGCAGAATTCGCTGCTCATCACCGCGTCGACGGTGACGCCCTGTTCCTGGAAGCGCTCGCCAAGGGCCCGCGCCTGCTCGCGACCCTCTTCACTCAGATTCTGCTCCTCGGCGCAGTCACGCTCGGGCGACAGATGCATGGAAACCTCCGGTGTCGCTTCCTCCGACTGCGTGTGCCGGATCATCACGACCTTGCCTCCATCGGCCAGGGCCGACCACAGTGCGGGCTCGTCGGCCGCCAGCGAGTTGGGGCCCGCCAGCATGACCAGCGCAGAGGCAACAGCAAGGGATATGGTGGTGCGTACCATCTTCATTGGGTGGACTCCTGGTGGGCGGGCGGATCGCGCTCTCTGGTATTTCCGGACGAAATGGGCCCGGAACTATTCCGCGCACCACCAACTCCGGTACCGCGCTCGCAGACGGATTTTTGCATCCGTCCCCCATCCCGCATGAGGCGATTACGGCGAAGGGGGAGATCCGCGGCCTGTTGACGACCGCATGGCGAGCGCCAGCAGGATCGCCCCGTAAACCAGACCAACGATCACGCCATAGAGGTGCGCATCCACGATCACGGCGCCGTTTATCCATGCCGCCGCAAGGGGGTCCCCCTCGCCCATCCACTCGGCTGCCAGTTTCACGAACAGGATGCCCAGCACGGCCAGCGCGAGCGTAGTCATGCGCTGCAGGTTGGCGACCGCGCCCGCAGCGAACAGACCGTGCAGCACGCCAGAGAATCCCACGTACCATCCCACGCCAGGTGAACACCACAACAGGCCCGCACTGACCCCGAGGGCCAGGACCACCACGCCCAACGCCCACCACACCGACCTGAGCGTGTCGCCCAGCAGCGCCCAGAGGAGGGCGAGCCCGGCGAGATTCAGCCCGAGGTGGACCCAGCCCAGGTGCACGAAGTGGGCCCCGAGCAGCCGCCATGGCTCGGTGAGAAAGTGCTCCCGATCGAGCCGCAGCCACTCGGCACCGACGGACCATTGCAGGATGACGGCCAGGAGCGCGATCCCGATCGGTAGTGACCACTGCCAATGATCCCTGCCATCCCGGTGCATGTCTGCCTCGTTGCTGTTCGCGTGCAAGGCACGCTGCTGCACGGCACCCCGGCGTTGCAGGAACCGAGCCCTCTCGCCGATCCCGGCGTCTGGGGAAGGTCGCCCAGGGGCTGCTCAACCCTTGATGCAGATCACCGGCTCAACGCGCGCGACCATTCGGGCGAGACCGGCATCGTGGGTCGCCTGGACCACCCGGCTCACGTCCTTGTAGGCCCCGGGGGCTTCCTCGGCGACGCCGCGCAGACTGGGGCTCCGAATCAGGATGCCGCGCGCCTCGAGTTCGTCGACCAGCTCCCGCCCGCGCCACTGGCGCGTCGCCTGGTGCCGGCTCATCGCCCTCCCGGCTCCATGACAGGCCGACTGCAGCGAAAGTCCTTCACCCTCTTCGGTACCGACCAGGATGAAGGACCCCGTGCCCATCGAGCCCCCAATCAACACCGGTTGACCGGCAGACCGCAACGCTTCCGGCAGGTCCGGATGACCCGGCCGGCGAGCGCGTGTCGCGCCCTTGCGGTGCACGTACAATTCCCTCTCGCGACCATCCACCACATGCCGCTCGGTCTTGCAGGTGTTGTGCGACACATCATAAAGAAGTTTCAATGCTCGATCCGGGAAAAAGTCCGCAAAAGCTTCGCGCGTCAGGTGGGTGATGATCTGCCGGTTGGCGAGCGCACAGTTGACCGCGGAACGCATCGCGCCCAGATAGCGCTGCCCGACCTCGGAGTCGATCGGGGCGCAAGCCAGCTCGCGCTCCGGAAGATGGATGCCGTGCTCCTCGGCGGCCACCACCATTTCGCGCAGGAACTCGGTGCCGATCTGGTGGCCCAGGCCGCGGGACCCGCAGTGGATCGACACCACGATCTCGCCCTCGACCAGACCAAAGGTCCTCGCGACCCCCGGGTCGAAGATCTCGGCGATCCGCTGGACCTCCAGGTAGTGGTTGCCTGAACCGAGCGTCCCCATCTCCTTGCGCTGCCGTTTGCGCGCCTGTTTCGACACGGCCGAGGGATCGGCATCCGCCATTTCGCCGCCTTCCTCGATGCGCAGCAGGTCCGCGGGTTCGCCATAGCCCTGCTCCACCGCCCACGCGGCCCCGCCCTCGAGCATCGCGGTCATCTGCCGGTCGTCGAGCCGGATCGCCCCGGTACTCCCGACCCCCGCCGGGACCGCCTCGTACAGCGCATCGGCGAGAGCCGGTTTGACCGCCCCGATGTCGTCCAGCGTGAGCCCGGTAAGCAGCGTTCGAACCCCGCAGGACACGTCGAAGCCCACGCCCCCGGCCGACACGACGCCCCCCTCGTCCGCATCGAAGGCAGCGACTCCGCCGATCGGGAATCCGTACCCCCAGTGGGCATCGGGCATCGCATAGGATGCTCCCACGATACCCGGCAATGCCGCCACGTTCGAGGCCTGTTCCCCAACCTTGTCATCCATCTCGCTCAACAGACCAGCGTCCCCGTAGATGATGGCCGGGACGCGCATCGGGCCGGTTTGTTCCAGCTGCCAGGCGGTATCGGAAAGCCTGGTGAAGCGGCTGATATCCATGATTCGTGCCTCCGTGACTATTCGGTCCGACGACGTCAGATGTCCAGCACGCACTGCGCGATCCACTGGCCTTCCTCCGTCTGCCAGACCGCAAGCTGGGTGAAGGTCGCACCCTTGATCTCTACGGTTGGCTGATGGCGCAGGCGGTCCACCGGCTCGCCCCAGGCCTCGGCGCTGAGATTCCCGTCATCGACCTCGACCCGGAAGCGCCCAAACAGTCGCCCTTCCACGGCCATTTCGTAGACCAGGGCATTCAGGAAGTCGAAAAGGAGCAGCTCGGGATCCGGACCGGGGCAGTCAAACGCGAACGGCTGCGCCGATTCGATCTCCGTGGGGTCGGTCACGATGGCGGTCATGGCGGTGGCGGCTGCCGCGAAGGCCTCGCCAAGGGTGTCACCATAACCGCGCACACCCATGTCCGCCTCATGGGGAAAGTGCTCCCAGCGCAGATTTGCCGCGGGGATGGAGCTCTCGGGAGGTTCGCGTGGGTGCGCTTGCATTGATGGCCTCAAGGGAGGACCTGAATCCGCAGCTGGCCGCGTCCTCGAGATGCGTGCGGACGATGGTGCGGCTGCCGCGTCCCTTGAGTGTAGTCCAGGGCTCCCGCTCTCGCGGTCCCGGCAACGCTACATGACGAGGGTGATGGCGCGCGACTATGCCCCGACCATCAAAGGGGACCGCAGGGTGGGCAAAACGAAGTGTGTCCACTACAGGCCACAACGGCCAGGATGGCGGGCCCGCTACGCCTGGCCCACCCTACGGCCCAGGGGCGGCTCGCGACAGAGATGGAAGGGATCTTCGCTAATCCCGCACGCCCTCGATGTGCCCCTCCTCGGCCCACCTGAGGACCTCGCCGACAATGTCGTTCATCGTCACCAGGCCCACGAGCTTGCCGCTCTCCAGCACCACCACCCGGCGCTGAAACTGCGAGATCATCATGCGGGCCACGTATTTCACGTCCATCATCTGCGGCACGATCAGCGCGGGCTTGGTACAGACGTCATAGACATTGATCAGATCGATGTCGCCTTCCTCCGACACGATCGTTCGCAGAATGGCGGAATAGGTGATCATGCCGTAGGCGTCGTGTTCGTCGCGCCGCTCGACCACCAGCGATTTCACCTTGTGTTGTCGCATTTGCGCCATGGCCTCGCGCAGCGTGGCGAGCGGCGAAATGGTGATCACGTCGGTCTGCATGATGTCCTTGACGAGCATATTGCCTCCGGGAGATTGAATCGATGCCAGGAGCGGTGTCGGCGCGAACGCGCGCGATCAGGCGACCGAACGGCGCTCGCCGCCATTGGACGCACACTCAGATCTCATCCTTGATGCGCTCCTCGAAACTCTCGAGCTGCCGGGTGTCGATACCCGCGATGTGGTCCAGCGGCACGGTGAAGACCACCCCCTTGGAGTGCTTCGCCAGTTCGAGCTCGACCGTCAGCGCCTTCATCACAGTCAGCGAAAGTTTCCTTTCCAGCACGCAGATCATGACGCTCTGCGAACCCTCGTAGGTGAGGCCGAAAAAGGTCTTCTTCTCCTTCGCGCCGATCCCTCGGGCATCCAGCAAAGTGACGCCACCGGCACCCGCCTTCTTCGCGATGTCGATGGCCTTTTCTTCCAGATCATCGGCGAGAATCGCGACGAGCATTGCGAATTTCATGGTTCGGTACCTCTCCATCGGTTGACGAATTCAACCGCGATCGCATAGAGCATCACGGATATTATCGGAAAGATCGAGGCGAACGCGATCAGGCCGAAGCCGTCGATCATCACGTTGCGCCCCTCGATGTGCGTGGCCAGGCCGATGCCGAGCGCGGTCACCAGCGGCACGGTCACCTCGGAAGTGGTCACGCCCCCAAGGTCGTAGGCGAGGGCGACGATGTATTTCGGCGACAGGAAAGTCAGCAGGATCACCACCGCATACCCTGCCATGATGTAGTAGTGGATCGAGTCGCCGCTGATGATGCGGTGCACGCCCACCGTGATCCCGACTGCCACGCCGATCGCGACCAGAATGCGGATCACGTTCCCGTTCAGCCGACCCTTCGCCGCCTCCTCGGCCTTCTGGCCAATCGCGATCAGCGCCGGCTCGGCCATCGTGGTGGCAAAGCCGATGGCGAACGCGAACAGATAGACGAAGATCCAGCGGTCCAGCCCGATCAGCTGCTCGGCCATGCTCTGGCCGATCGGGAAGAGCCCCATCTTCAGCCCCACCACGAAGGCGTACAGGCCGACGATCACCAGCAGAAAGCCGCCCATCACCTTGTGCAGGTGGGCGATGTGTTTCCGGATCACCAGATACTGGAAGACCAGAACGACGGCGATGATCGGCAGGACGTCCCGGAACATGATCATCAGGTCGCGCAGCATGCCGAGCAGCAGGCTGCCACCGACCTCCTCGACCACTTCGGTCACTTCCGGGTCCACGGCCTGCGCGAGTCCGTTGGCTACTTCCCGGGCCTCGCCGAAGGTGTACACGATGATCCCGTAGATCTGTACCGAGATCATCGGCACCATCACCGCCAGCCCGACCAGACCGAAGCCGTGGATCAGCGGATTGCGACCGCGCACCGATACCGCCAGGCCGATACCGAGGGCCGCGATCAGCGGCACGGTCACGATGTTCGTGGTCACGCCGCCGGAGTCATACGCCAGCCCGACGATCTCCTCCGGCGCAAAGAAGGTCACGATCACCACCACGATGTAGCCGATGATCATGTACCAGTGGAGACTGTGGCCCAGCAGAATCCGGACCACGCCCAGCGCCACGACCAGACCGACCGAACTGGCGACCAGCAAGCGCAGCGTCAACGCATTGATCCGCCCCTCGCTGATGAGTTCCGCCTGGTCCGCGACCGCAATCAGTGCGGGTTCCGCGACCACCGCTGCGAAACCCAGACAGAAACCGAAGATCATCAGGAGCGGCAAAGAGCCCTTGCGCGCGAATTCATTCGACAGGTTCTTCCCGATCGGAAACACGCCCAGTTCCAGACCCTGCAGGAACAGGGCCACCCCGAGCACGACGACCAGCAGACCGACAGCCATCGGCAGCCACTCGTCGGGAACCTGGCGGATGACCAGGAACTGAAAGACACCCACCACCAGGATGATGGGCAGCAGGTTCCGGAACGCATGGTTCAGGATGCCGAAAAATTCCCTGAGCTGGTTCACGCGTATCGTGCGTTCCGGTCTTGGACGGTTTTCGTTATCGGGAATTCGCGATCAGGTGGACTCGTCGTGCAGCCGGTCCGCCGGTGGGTGATCCCGGATGTGCCGGCACAGAGCTTCAATGTCGATACCGCCCGTGCCGTCCACCGGCATGCAGAAGGCCAGTCCCTGAAACGGTTCCAGCAGCTTCAGCTCGGCATTCATGCGCTCGGCGATCCGGGTGGCGGTCTCCTCCCCCAGCACCGCAAGCAGCACGGTCTCGGCACCGAGATAGGTCAGGCCAAAAAAGGTAACGTGCTCCGGGAAGCTGATGCCGCGTCCGTTCAACAGCGTCATGCCGCGGGCGCCCTCCTCGCGCGCGATCTCCCGGGCCCTTTCTTCGAGCTCGTCCGCCACGACGGCCACCAGCAGGTTTGCCTCCATGATCCAGCTCTCCCGTTTCGAGCCTGGCCGGAAGATAACACACCCTCCGGTCACCCCCCACTGCGGCCAGCATCGGGAACGGGGACTTGCCGTCGCCTTCGATTGCAGGAAACCCGCTGCCCATGTTGCGCAATCCGGAGGGACGCAGACCCCCCGCGTTCCGCACCCGCAACCGGCGTCCGCACGACAGGGTCAACGCTGCCAGAAGGCCGGCGACAACAGCACCAGTACGGTAAAGATCTCAAGGCGTCCGAGCAGCATCGACAGTGTCAGTATCCATTTGCTGAAGTCGTTGATGCCGGCGAAGTTCGGGCCGACGTCGCCGAGTCCCGGGCCGAGATTGTTCAGCGTGGCCGCAACCGCCGAGAACGCCGTGACCTGGTCGAGGCCGGAGGCCATCAGCAACAGCACCATGACCGCGAAGACAAAGATATAGACGGCCATGAAGCCCCAGACGGCCTCGACCACGCGGTTTGGCATCACCTTTTCGTTCACCTTCACCGGAATGTGGGCGTGGGGATGGATCAGCCGCTGGATCTCGCGCAGCCCCTGCTTGGCCAGCAACAGCACGCGGATCACCTTCATGCCGCCGCCGGTTGAGGCGGTACACCCGCCCACGAACGACAGGAAGACCAGCATCAGCGGCAGAAAACCGGGCCACAGATAAAACTCGGTAGTGGCATAACCGGTGGTCGTGCCGATCGAAACAGCCTGGAAAATGCCCTGGCGTACTGCGTCGGCAACATTCCCCGTGACCTCGGAGTACAGCAGGTAGCCGACCGCGATCACCGCCCCCGTGGCCAGCAGCGCAAGGTAAAGCCGCACCTCCTCGTCGCGGCGGTAGGGAGCGAAGCTGGCACGCCGGAAGAACAGGAAGTGCAGTGCGAAGTTCATGCCGCCAAGCAGCATGAACACCACGGCGACGCCCTCGATCATCGCGCTGTCGAAGTGCCCGATGCTCGCGTCGTAGGTCGAGAATCCCCCGATCGCGACCGTAGTGAAGGAATGCGCAATCGCGTCGAAAACCTCCATGCCCGCAGCCCAGTAGGCCAGTGCGCAGGCCACCGTCAGGCCGACATAAACGAACCACAGGTTGCGCGCGGTCTCAGCGATGCGCGGCGCCAGCTTGTTGTCCTTCAGCGGGCCCGGCATCTCGGCCCGGAACAGCTGCATGCCGCCAATGCCGAGCAGCGGCAGGATCGCGACCGCCAGGACGATGATGCCCATCCCGCCCAGCCACTGCAGCTGCTGGCGGTACCAGAGGATCGCGCGTGGCAGGTGATCGAGCCCGACGATGACCGTAGAGCCGGTGGTGGTGAGACCCGACATGGACTCGAATACCGCGTCGGTCACCGAGATCTTCAGGACCGGGTCGAGATACAGCGGCAGGGACCCGAACAGGCCGAGCACCAGCCAGAACATCACCACCACAACGAAGCCGTCGCGCACCTGCAGTTCCGCGCGGGACCGGAAGAACGGCACCCAGATCACCACCCCGACGACCAGCAGGATCGCGAAGGCCTGCAGAAAGACCCGTGCACTCTCCTCTCCGTAGATCCAGCCAACCAGCGCCGGCGGCAGCATGGTGATGCTGAACAGGGTGACGAGGATCCCCAGGAGGCGCATCGTGGTGGTGAATTGCAGCATGGGTCGGCGGCTCGCGATCCGGGGTCAGAAGAACAGGGGGCTGGGCCGGAACAGACGCTGCACCGCGGATATCCGGGTGCGATCCGACAGAAACAGGATCACGTGATCGCCTGCGTGGATCATCGTGTCATGATGCGGGATCAGCACCTGCTCGCCACGCACGACGGCACCGATGGTGGTGCCCTCCGGTAGCTTCAGCTCGTCGATCCGGCGATCAACGACCTGTGATGTTCGCGCATCGCCGTGCACCACCGTCTCGATCGCCTCGGCCGCACCCCGCCGCAGCGTGTGCACGGTGGTCGTCCCCCCCTCGCGCACCCGTGCCAGCAATGCTGCCACGGTGACCATCTGGGGCGAAACCGCAATGTCGATGGTTCCGCTCTGCACCAGGTCGACATAGCTCGGCCGGTTGATCAGGCTGATCACCTTGCGAACCCCCCGCCGCTTCGCGAGCATCGCGGCAAAGATGTTGGACTGATCGTCGTTGGTGACCGCGCAGAGAACGTCGGCGTGATCCACGTCGATCTCCTCGAGGAAGCGGTCGTCGGCGCCGTCTCCCTCCAGCACGAGCACGTCCGTCGGCAATGATGCGGCCAGCATCCGGGCGCGTTCGGGGCTGCGCTCGACCAGCTTCATCCGGAAACGATCGGCGAGGATCTCCGCAAGTCTGCGCCCGATGTTGCCGCCACCAACGACGATCACCCGCCGGTATGGCCGCTCGAGCTGGCCCAGCTCGGCGGTCACCGAGCGGATGTGTCTCTTCGCGGAGACGAAAAAAACCTCGTCGTCCGCCTGGATCACCGCGCCGCCTGCGGGCGGCAGCGGCCGGTCCCGGCGGAAGATCGCTGCCACCCGCATCTGCTCACCGGACCGCAAGCGGCGCAGGCTGCGCAGCTCCCGGCCAACCAGCGGGCTACCCCGATGGGCCCTTACCGCGACCAGCGAGACCCTCCCGTCTGCAAAGTCGAGCACCTGCAGCGCGCCGGGATGCTCGATCAGTCGCCGGATCTGGGTGGTCACGAGCTCCTCGGGCGAGATCAGCATGTCCACGGGCACCGCGTCCCGGCGGAAGAGTTCAGGGTGCTCGTGATAGTCGCGGGCACGGGCGCGAGCGATGCGCGTTTCCACGTTGAAGAGCGTCGAGGCCACCTGGCAGGCAAGCATGTTCACCTCGTCCGAATCGGTGACCGCAATCAGCATCGCCGCATCCTGCGCTCCGGCAGCCTCCAGGACCGGTGGATGCGCACCGAAACCCATGACGGCCTTGATTTCCAGGTCGGCCGTCAGCGAATTCAGTCGCTTCCGGTCGCGATCGATCACGGTCACCTCGTGCCCATCCGCACTCAGGGCCTCGGCGAGCGAATATCCGACCTGGCCGGCCCCCAGGATGATGATCTTCTTCATGAGTTGGGGCCGTTCCGTTCCATGCCGTCTCCGATTGATGCGGAGCAGGCCCTGCCTGTAAGGGGCATGATGCCGCTCTCCGCACGGTCCCGTATGCTACTGCCAGCCTGAACGCACCGGCAAAGGGGCAGGGCACAATCCCTGCAGCCGGCACCCGGACGCCACTGGAGCCATCCATGACACCGTCGACAGCCAGCACCCGGGTGGACAACACCAAAGCGACCGACAGCGCAGAAAACGCCAGACCGGCCATCGACATCCGGGGCCTGCACAAAGTCTACAACGGAACCTCAGCGGTCGATGGCATCGACCTCGCGATCCCGGCCGGGCAGTTCTTTGGTCTGCTGGGCCCCAACGGCGCCGGCAAGACGACGACCCTGCGGATGCTCCTCGGGCTGACGCCGATCGACGCCGGCAGTGTGCGGGTGTTCGGAATGCCGATCCCGGAACGGGAGCGCGAGATCAGGGCGCGCCTCGGGGTGGTGCCCCAGTTCGACACGCTGGACCCGGACTTCACGGTCGAGGAAAACCTGCTCACCTACGCGTCCTATTTCGGGCTGTCCGGCGCGGGATTGACCCGGCGGATCGACGAACTGCTCGAACTCGCCAACCTGGAGGCGCGCCGCGGGGCACGTATCGACACCCTCTCGGGCGGCATGAAGCGCCGGCTGACGCTCGCGCGCGCCCTGATCAACGGACCGGAGGTGGTGATCCTCGACGAGCCCACGACCGGCCTGGATCCGCAGGCCCGGCACCATCTCTGGCGGCAGCTGCGCCGGCTGCGCGAGCGGGGCGTCACGCTGGTGCTGACCACCCACTACATGGAGGAGGCCGAGGAACTCTGCGACCGCATCGCGATCATCGACGCAGGGCGCATCATTGCCTGTGACTCGCCGCGCGCGCTGATCGCGGCGCACGTCGAGCCCTGGGTAATCAGCCTGAGCGCCGCCTCTGCAAGGCGCTTCATCGCCGATCCGGCCACGCTGCCGGCCCGGATGCTCGAGATCGCAGACAGCTGGCTGATCTACACGGCGGACCCGGCCGCCGTGCGCGCGGAGCTGGAATCGGCGGGGCTTCCGCACTCGACCCGGGCCGCCAATCTCGAAGACGTGTTCCTCAGGCTCACCGGCCACGACCTGCGCGACTGATGACCCGCACTCGCCGGCCCCTGCTGCCCCGTCCCAGCCTGCGCTTCGTCCCGATCTGGCGGCGCAACCTGCGCGTCTGGCGCAAGCTGATGATGCCCTCGCTGCTCGGCAACTTCGGCGAGCCGGTGCTCTACCTGCTGGCCTTCGGCTACGGCTTCGGGCGGCTGGTCGGCGAGCTTGACGGGATGAGCTACATGGTCTTCATCGCCTCGGGGATCATCTGTTCCAGCGCGATGTTCACCGCAAGCTTCGAGGGCATGTACTCGGCCTACACCCGCATGGCGGAACAGAACACCTGGCTGGCGATGCTCGGGACGCCGCTGACTCTGGATGACATCGTCTTCGCCGAGGCGGTATGGGCGGCCTCCAAGGGACTGGTCAGTGCCGCCGCGATCCTGGTCGTGGCCAGCGTGCTGGGGCTGGTCAGCGACGCCCGTGCCCTGCTCGCGCTGCCGGTGGTGTTCGTTGCCGCCTTCACCTTCGGCTCGCTGGCGCTGGTGATCACTGCGGTTGCCCGCAGCTATGACTTCTTTCTCTATTATTTTACATTAGCTATAACACCCATGCTATTGCTTTCCGGTGTTTTTTTCCCGCTCCAGGAGATGCCGGAGTGGGTGCAGGCGCTGGCTCTCGCCCTGCCGCTGGCCCACGTGGTGGAGATCGTCCGTCCCCTGATGACCGGCAGCTGGCCGACCGGGGTGGGTCTGCACCTGGCCGTGATCGTGGGCTATGGCGCCGTTGCGCTGGTCCTCGCCACCATGCTGATCCACCGCCGCCTGATCCGCTGAAAGCGTCTCCTGACTGTCACGAAAGCTCCGCCAGTCGCGGCCCGCGTGGCCTGGAAAGGTCGCCGCGGCAGGAAGCCAGCCTCTGGCCGATGGTTTTCTGGCCCCGATCGGCGCGAGGGCTCGCCTCCCGCGGCAGATCGCCGGCAGAGCCCGGGGCTGATCGGCCGATCCCAGTCAACCTTTGCCGATTCACCCCTTGCAATCCCCTGCCCCGCAGGAATACTGTATTAATGAACAGTATCCCTGACAAAACGGGCTGACCAATGAAACTCACCGCGCGCCAGCAGGAGATTCTTGCCTTCATCCGTGCACAGATGGAAGAACAGGGCTCGGCCCCGACCCGCGAGGAAATCTGCCGGGCCTTCGGCTTTCGCTCGCCCTACGCGGCCGAATGCCACCTGCGCGCGCTCGTACGCAAGGGGGCGATCGAGCTGGTCAGCGGCAGCGCGCGCGGAATCCGGCTGCCCGGCGGCACCGGCCCCGCCGGGGAGATTCCGCTGATTGGACGCGTTGCGGCGGGTGCACCGATCCTCGCCCTTGAACATGTCGAGGAGCACTACCGGATCGATCCACACCTGTTCCGTCCACGCCCCGATTACCTGCTCCGGGTCCGTGGCGACAGCATGCGTGACGCCAGCATCCTGGACGGCGACCTGCTCGCGGTGCGCCAGAGCCCCGAGGCCCGCAACGGCCAGATCGTGGTGGCCCGCATCGAGGACGAGGTCACGGTGAAATACCTGCAGTGCACGGCGGACCGTGTGCGCCTGCTGCCCGCCAACCCCGATTACACGCCGATCGAGATCGATCCTGGCCGGCAGGAGTTCGTGATCGAAGGCATCGGTGTCGGTGTGGTACGCACGCTGGAGGCGTAGCGGGAAATGCGGAAGCAGGAGGCGGAACATCATGCGCGTCCGCGCGGCGCCGGGAGCGCGGCCTTCGGCCCCTCCGGCGGTCTTCCCTGTTCAAACTCGCCCATTGCACGGATGCAGCCCCACGATGCCAGCGGCGCCTGAGTCATGTCGGCACTGGAAGATCTACTGGCACACCCCGGTGTCTGGCGTGGGCGCAGCACCGGTCTGCCGACGGCGGTCCCGACCCGTCCCAGCGGCTTTGCGCAGCTCGACCGGGCACTGCGCGGTGGCTGGCCGCGGGGGCAGCTGACCGAGCTGATCGGCGCCCCCTTCGGCGCCGGCGAGACCCGCATGCTGGTGCCGGTCCTGGCCGCGTGCACCCGGGAGCGGCGCCGGGTGCTGCTGGTCGCCCCGCCGGCCACGCCCTGGATACCCGGCTGGCGTCAGCTGGGCGTGGACCCCGAACGGGTCTTCGTGATCCGGGCGGCGTCGGAGGATGACATCATCTGGAGCTGCGAGCAGATCCTGCGCCACCCGGAGACCGGCGTGCTGCTCGCCTGGCTGCAAGACAGCCGGAGTGGTGCACCGCTGCGGCGTCTGCGGCTCGCGGCCGGCGCGGGCGACGCCTGCGCCTTTCTGTATCGGCCACCGGCAGTGGCACCGCAACCCTCGCCGGCCCACCTGCGCATCCGCTGGCAGGCCGACGGGGACCGGCTGCGCCTGGAGGTCATCAAGTTCACCGGCGGCCCGATCCCGGCCGGCCAGCCCGTGGTCATTCCCAGAGATGTTCGTTGAACCGGCATGTGGGCCGGCCCCCAGCCTGTCCGAATCCGGCCGGCCGCTGTGGCTGGCCCTATATCTGCCCCACCTGGCGCTGGATGCACTGGCGCAGACCGGTTCCGCGGCCACGAAGCCGCTGATCCTCACCGAGGATCCCGCGCGGCCGAAGGTGCACGACGCCAATCGCGCGGCCCGCCAGGCCGGAGTTCGACCCGGCATGGCGCTGGCGGACGCGCTGGCCGTGCTGAATGCCCCAATCGTGCTGGAACACGAACCGGAAGCCAGCCGGCGGCACCTGCTAAACCTCGCGGCGGTACTGCTGCAGTTCACCGATCACGTCTGCCCGGAACCCCGGCAGCAGCGCATCCTGCTCGAGGTCGGCCGAAGCCTGCGTCTGTTCCGGGGAACCGGGGCACTGGAGGCGCGGGTCCGGGACACCCTCCGGCAGCTCGGCTACACCCCCCGCATCGGGATCGCGCGGACACCGGCTGCAGCCCGCCTGTTGGCGCGATTGCGGCACCCGGACCGGCCGCTGGACCGCGATGCGCTGCGCCGGACCCTGGCGCCCCTGCCACTGACGGTACTGCCCCTGCCCGCGGCCGACACCCAGGCATTGCACGGGATCGGACTGGAGCGGATTGGCGACCTGCTGCGCTTGCCGCGTCAGGATCTGGCGCTGCGCTACGGCACTCGGCTCCCGGAGTTCCTCGGCCGTCTCCTCGGCGATCTGCCGGAACCCCTGCCGCGTTTCCGTCCAACGGAGAACCCCGCTTTCCACCTGGAATTCGACCAGGAGGTGAGTGCCACCGGCGCACTGCGCTTCCCGCTGAAGCGCCTGCTGCTGCAACTGGAGCAGACACTGCGGGCCGGGAACCACCGCACACAGGGACTGGAGCTGCAGCTGCTCCATCGCGGCGGGAAAACGACGCGCCTGACCCTGGAACGCAGCCAGCCCGGCAGCCGCACGGAGGAATGGCTGGAACTGTGGAGTATCCGCCTGTCCCGGCTGGAACTGCCGGCCCCGGTGCGCGGGCTGCGCCTGAGCGTGCCGCAGCTGCTCCCGGCCGGCGCCGATTCCGACGGCCTGTTCAGCAGCCGGGACGGCTCCCGCGACGAGTCCGGGTTCCTGACCCGGCTGCGGGCCCGGCTTGGTGATGACGCGGTCCTGCGCTTCGCACCGACCCTGCACCCCCTGCCCGAAGGGGCGCAGGAGGCCTGCAGCCCGGATACCTTCCCGGCCCTGCCCGGCGGCGGGACCACCCCGGCCCAGCGCATGGCCGGGGCCGCACTGTGGCTGCGGCCGCTGCAACCGGCCCCGCCACCGGGCCCGCACGAATGGCTGGGCCGGCTGGAGGGGGGATGGTGGGTCGGCGATGACCAGCGCCGGGACTACGCGGTCATGCGGGATCCACGAGGCCGGCTCTGCTGGGTCTTCCGCGATCTGCGCACCGGGCAGTGGCAATTGCAGGGGTTCTGGGGGTAACGCAGGCAATGGGGACAGATTTGAAAATCTGTCCCCATTGCCTGCGTTGTCCCCATTGCCTGCGTTACCCCCGGCCGAGCAGCACCACGGCCTCGGCGGCGATCCCCTCGCCGCGGCCGGTGAAGCCGAGGCGCTCCGTGGTGGTGGCCTTCACGTTCACGGCCGACAGCGACAACCGGCAATCCGCAGCAATATTGGCCCGCATCGCTTCGATATGCGCTGCCATCCTTGGCCGCTGCGCAATCACCACGCTGTCGATGTTCACCGGAGCCCAGCCTTCCGCGCGCACGCGCGCCAGCACCTCGCGGAGCAGCGTGCGGCTGTCGGCGCCCCGAAAGCGCGGATCGGTATCGGGAAAATGCCGGCCGATGTCACCCAGCCCGGCGGCGCCCAGCAGCGCGTCGCACACCGCGTGCAGCAGCACGTCCCCGTCCGAGTGCGCGACGAGGCCCTGGTCGTGAGGAACCCTGACCCCACCGAGCACCACATGGTCACCGGCCCCGAAGGCGTGCACGTCGAAACCCTGGCCGACCCGCAAATCAGCCGACATCACTTTTCTTCTGGGTCTCGCGCAACCGCACGTGGCGCAACAGGCCGTCCAGCAGCACGAACAGCAGCCCGGCCGTCAACAGGTGCCAGAGCCAATGGGTGCCAACGACCGCCCAGTCGCAGAGCACCAGATCCAGCCCTCGCACCACGAGCGCGAAACCAAAGAGGGCTGCGGCCAGCACCAGGTCGCGTGCCAGGCGCCGATCGATCCGCAGGGTCAGCAGGAACGCCGCGAGGAGGATGGCCAGCATCGGAAGATAGCCGAGCGTGGTGCCGGCCATTGCACCCGGCACGAAGAGGTAGAACAGCAGGAGGACCGCAACGGTCAGCAGCCAGGCCACACCCACACCGACCAGACGGAAACGCGGCACCCGGATCAGGAACACGCTCCAGTACACCACCGCGAAGGCCACGACCGCGGCCACATCCAGCCAGAACAGCCCGGCGGCTCCGCTCGCGTGCCAGAGCATGCTGCTTACCCCGACCAGCGCGATCAGCCCCGCCAGCAGGTGCAGATCCCACTGTTCGCGCCAGCGTTCTCGCTGCAGTTGTTTCCAGGCCTGCCAGGAGGCGACCAGGTAGGCGAGACCCGTGATCGTGTTCAACGGCTCCGCGAACCAGCCCGGCTCGGTGCGCTCGCAGTAGGGACTCCCCTTCATGGACACCTGCCGTCCGGTCTATTCACGGTGCACGCCGTGCATCAGCGCGGATAGAAAGTCCCCCGAACCGACACCGGGGATATCGAGACCGAGATCGCTCATCTCGCGGGCAATGTGGTCCTGCAGCTTTGCGGTGTCGCCCTCGGAGCTCATCGGCAGCGTGACACCGCGCAGGCGCCCCGCGAGGCGCTCGATCCCATCGGCCGGGAGCACGGTGAAGTCGCCGGAAAACTCGAGGTCCTCCACCACGTTGTCACGGGTCAGCATGCGGACGCGGACCAGGCCGCCCGGGGCCTTGTGCATACCCTCAACCAGATACGTACCGGCGGCGATCTTGACCCCNGTGGTCACGATGCGACGGCCCTTCTGATAGACCCATTCGGGATCCTGCAGCAGGCCATGCACACGCTCCAGCGCTTCCTGCTCCTCGGAGGTCAGACGCGATTCCTCCGGCCGATAACCCAGGTGTTCCTCGATCGCTCCGAGGAACAGCGACTTCACGCGCTCGCGTTCCGGCGGCTGCCCGAGCTCGCGTGTCAGCGTCGTCATGTAGTCCTGCATGCCCTGGCGCAGCTTGTCGCGGAACTTCTCCGAGCTCACCTTGAGGCAGCGCGCCATGGTCTCCATGTCGAAATCGAACATGAAGCTGCCGACCATCACCGTGGCGTCGTTGATCCGCGCCGAACCGGTGCCACCGATCTTGCGCCCGTTCACGTGGATGTCATTCACCGGCCGAAAGACCGCCGGCACCCCGAGAGCCTGATAGGTGGCCAGCACCGGCGCCATGAAATGCGAGTAGATCGCCTCCACCCGGGCCGGCGCCAGGCGATACGGGTAGACGAAGTGGAAGAACATCTGGTCACGGTTGAGATAGACCGCCCCGCCGCCGACGTCGCGCCGGATGATCGGAAGACCGTGTGTCTCGCAGTACGCGGTGTCGACCTCCTGATCGATGTCCTGGTGCAGACCCACGGAAACGAAAGGCTCTGTCGGGTTCACCAGCGTGACCACCGGGTCGTCACCTTCCCGGATGGTCTCCGCAACCGCATGGAAGGTGGCCATCGACTCCACGGGCGGGACGTAGCCCGCATCGATCACTCGAATTCTATTCATCCGGCATTCCTCAATCGCTGTTGCCTTCTCAGATAGACCTCCGCGACTTCCAGATCCTCCGGCCGCGTGATCTTGATGTTCATCGAACTGCCCTCGACGATGCGGGGGTGTTCGCCCGCGAGCTCCATCGCGCTGGCCTCGTCGGTCACCGTGACGCCCGACGCCGCAGCCGCGTCCAGTGCCTTGCGCAGCGCCTGCAGACGGAACATCTGCGGTGTCAGCGCGCGCCAGACGATGCTGCGATCGAGGGTTCTTTCCACCCGTTCCCCGGTGCCCTCGAGCTTCAGGGTGTCGCTGCTTGGGGCCGCCAGCAGCCCACCGACCGCGTCATCCTGCAGCAGACTGATCAGGCGGTCCAGATCGGCGGTGGGAAGACACGGCCGTGCCGCATCGTGCACCAGCACCCAGTCCTCCGGCCGCGCCCGTGCCGCAAGAAACTCGAGCCCATTGCGCACCGAGTCGGCGCGCTCGGCGCCGCCAGTGACCAGAAACAGCCGGCCTCCCGCACTCGGCAGCTCCATTGCATCGGCATCGACGCCCGCCCCGATGACCAGCACCACCCCGCGGATCGCCGGATGCTCCAGAAAGATCCCCAACGTGTGCTCGAGTACCGAGCGCGAGCCAAGCCTCAGGAACTGTTTCGGCCGCTCCGCGCCCATGCGCCGGCCGACCCCCGCCGCCGGGATCAACGCCCACAGCGCGGGTGTGTGACGCTCAGTCATCACGGGATGCCTCCGACTCGAGTGGCAGACCAACGCCCGGATCGACGGGCAGGAAAAAGACTTCGTCCTCGCGGATCATGCCGAGATCGCGCCGCGCACGCTCCTCGACCGCCTCGATGCCGCTGCGCAGGTCCTCCACCTCCGCCTCCAGCGCGCGGTTCCGGCTGCGCAACTCATCGTTCTCGATCTGCTGCAGCCGGTTCGCCTCGCGCAGTTTTTGAACATCGCGCCAGCCTCCCTCGCCAAACCACAGCGACCACTGCAGGCCGATCAGCGCCGCCACCAGCAGGCCAAGCAACCAGCGCATCAGACGCGGACCACATCGACGAGTCCGGCCAGGCCCGCGTGCAGGCCGTTCACGGACGCGGCACCCGAGCCGCCGCGCCGGAACTCAAGCGCCGAGCCTGTCCTGATGGGCCTCCAGTGGGCCGTGCGGAAAGTTCGGTAACAGATCGCTTCGCCAGCAGCGCCGGCGCTGCGTTGGGCAAGTTGGCAACAGGGTGGCTACTCCGGCACTTGTGCGCCTTGCTCCGGCACTTCTGGCTGTGCTCCATCGTCACCGAACTTCCCGCATGGCCCACTAGCCATCCCGATCCGGCGCCGGAACGCGCATGACCGCGAACATCGCGCTCGGGCGGAGGGGGTAATCTGCGTTCCCCGGGATGGCCCGCATCGCCATGATCACGGGCGCGGGCGCGCCGGAAAGGCGTCCAGCCCCGGGTAACGGGCGTCGGAACCCAGCATCTCCTCGATCCGGATCAGCTGGTTGTACTTGGCGACGCGATCCGAACGCGACAGGGAGCCCGTCTTGATCTGACCCGCACCGCTCGCGACCGCCAGATCCGCGATGGTCACGTCCTCGGTCTCGCCGGAACGGTGCGATATCACCGCAGTGTAGCCGGCCTCGCGGGCCATCGCGATCGCCTCCAGCGTCTCGGTCAGGGTCCCGATCTGGTTCACCTTGATCAGGATCGAGTTGGCGACTCCCCGATCGATTCCTTCCCGCAGGATACTGGTGTTGGTTACGAAGAGGTCGTCGCCGACCAGTTGCACCCGCCCGCCGAGCCGATCGGTCAGCTGCTTCCAGCCGCTCCAGTCATCCTCGGCCAGGGCATCCTCGATGGTGAGGATCGGGTACTGGTCGACCCAGTCCGTGAGGTAGTCGACGAACTCTCCGGCCGAGAAGTCGCGCCCCTCGGAAGCCAGGTGGTACCGCCCATCCCGGTAGAACTCGGAGCTGGCGCAGTCCAGGCCAATCCAGATGTCATCGCCGGCCCGGAACCCCGCCTGCTCGATCGCCTCGAGGATCACTTCCACCGCAGCCGCATTGGACGGGAGGTCCGGAGCAAAACCGCCCTCGTCGCCCACCCCCGTGCTCAAGCCGCGCTGCTGGAGGAGTTTTTTCAGCGCGTGAAACACCTCCGCACCGTAGCGCACGGCCTCGGTCAGACTGCCCGCACCGACCGGTACGATCATGAATTCCTGCATGTCGACGCTGTTGCTCGCGTGCGCACCGCCATTGACGATGTTCATCATCGGCACCGGCAGCACGCCGGCCTCCATTCCGCCGAGGCTCCGGAACAACGGCAGCCCGGCCTCCGCTGCCCGGGCGTGGGCAAGCGCCAGCGACACGGCCAGGATGGCGTTCGCGCCGAGCCTTTCCTTGTTTGCCGTGCCATCGAGCTCGATCATGCGCCGATCCACCGCCTCCTGATCGGCTTCGGCACCGCGCAGGGCGTCACGCAACTCGCCATTCACATGGGCAACCGCGCCGCGCACGCCCTTGCCGCCGTAGCGGGCCTCGCCGTCGCGCAGCTCGATCGCCTCCCGGGCGCCGGTCGATGCGCCCGACGGCACTGCCGCGCGACCACGCGCTCCCGTGTCGAGGACCACGTCGGCCTCCACGGTCGGGTTCCCCCGGGAGTCCACGATCTCCCGGCCATGCACATCGGCAATCACAGCCATGATTCTCTCCTTGAAGGTTGCTTCCCGGATGCCCTCCGGGATGCCAGCAGAATTCCGGAAGGGGCCGCCTCAGCCCAGGCCAAAAGCAGCCTCCGCAAAGGGGCGCGTCTTCACGGCGCGGTCCAGGTCAACCAGCGCCTCCAGCAGGTCCCGCAGCATGGGCAGCGGCCACGCGTTGGGTCCGTCGGATAGCGCCTGCTCGGGATCAGGATGGGTCTCCATGAACAGCCCCGACACACCCGCCGCCACGGCCGCTCGCGCCAGCACCGGAACGAACTCCCGCTGCCCTCCGGAGACGGCGCCGCGCCCACCGGGCTGTTGCACCGAATGCGTCGCGTCGAAGACCACCGGACACCCTGTCCGGCGCATCACCGCCAGGCCGCGCATGTCCGAGACCAGCGTGTTGTATCCGAAGGAAACCCCGCGCTCGCAGACCATGATCTGCTCGTTTCCGACCTCGCGCGCCTTGGCCACCACGTTGTCCATGTCCCAGGGGGCGAGGAACTGACCCTTCTTGATGTTCACCGGCAGCCCCTGGCGGGCCACATTCTGGATGAAATTCGTCTGCCGGCAAAGGAATGCCGGCGTCTGGAGCACGTCGACCACGTCGGCGACCTCGCCGAGCGGGGTGTCCTCATGCACGTCGGTCAGCACCGGAACATTCAGTGATTTTCTCACCTTTTCAAGGATCTGAAGGCCTTTGCTCATGCCGGGTCCGCGGAAGCTTCCTGTCGAGGACCGGTTCGCCTTGTCGAAGGAGGACTTGTAGATGAAGGGAATCTCCAGGGCCGCGGCGATCTCCCGGAGCGTCCCGGCGGTATCCAGCGCGAGCTGCTCGGACTCGATCACGCAGGGGCCGGAGATCAGGAAGAACGGGCGGTCCGGACCCACCTTGAAACCACAGAGATCCATCGGCAGGCTCACGCGACGGACTGCTTGGCCAGGGTGGCCTTGGCTTCCTGGTAGCGCCGGGCGGCACTGATGAAGCCCGTGAACAGTGGGTGCCCGTCCCTCGGTGTCGAGGTGAACTCGGGATGGAACTGGCAACCGATGAACCAGGGATGCTCAGGCAACTCGACCGCCTCGACCAGGTTCTGGTCCTGCGAACGGCCCGAGAAGACCAGGCCGGCCTGCTGCAAACGTTCGGCGTAGGCGTTGTTGAACTCGTAGCGATGCCGGTGCCGCTCGTGGATCTGACGCTTCGAATAGGTCCGTGCCATCAGGGTGTCCTCCAACAGCGCCGCGGACTGTGCGCCCAGGCGCATCGTGCCGCCCAGATCGCTGCCCGCGTCGCGGCGTTCGATGCGCCCTTCCCGATCCTGCCACTCCGTGATCAGCGCAATCACCGGATGCGGCGTGTCCGGCGCGAATTCGGTGCTGTGGGCCCCCTCGAGTCCGGCAACATTGCGCGCGAATTCGATCACCGCCACCTGCATCCCGAGGCAGATTCCAAGGTAGGGAACGCCCTTTTCGCGCGCGCGGCGTGCGGCCAGGATCTTGCCCTCGATGCCGCGTTCCCCGAAGCCTCCGGGCACCAGGATCGCGTCCAGACCCTCCAGCTCCGGCAATACCGCCGGATCGGAGCCCTCGAGCTTCTCGGAGTCGATGTAGCGGATCCGTACCCGCGTACCCGTGTGGATCCCGGCGTGTGTCAGGGCCTCGTTCACCGACTTGTAGGACTCGGTCAGATCGACGTACTTCCCGATCATGCCGACCGTCACCTCGGACTCCGGAAACTCCATCGCGTTGACCACGTGCTTCCAGTCGGAAAGATCCGCCTGCGGCACCTCGATCCGCAGCTTGCGCAACACGATCTCGTCGAGCTTCTGCGAATGCAGCCAGAGTGGAATCTTGTAGATGTTGTCGACATCCACCGCAGAGATCACCGCCTTTTCCTCGACGTTCGTGAACAGCGCGATCTTTCGCCGCTCGCCCTCGGGCAGCGCCTGCGTCGAGCGGCACAGCAGGACGTCAGGCTGGATCCCGATCGAGCGCAGCTCCTTCACCGAGTGCTGGGTGGGCTTCGTCTTGATTTCCCCGGCGGCCGCGATGAACGGCACCAGGGTCAGGTGGATGTAGAGAACGCTCTCCCGGCCCAGTTCGACCCCCATCTGGCGGATCGCCTCGAGGAAGGGCAGGGACTCGATGTCGCCGACGGTGCCGCCGATCTCGACCAGTGCGATGTCCGCATCGCCCGCGCCCGCGCGGATCGAGCGCTTGATCTCGTCCGTGATGTGCGGAATCACCTGCACGGTGCCGCCGAGATAGTCGCCGCGGCGCTCCTTGCGGATCACGCTCTCGTAGATCTGACCGGTGGTGAAGTTGTTCGCGCACCCGGTGCGGATGCGCACGAAGCGCTCGTAGTGGCCGAGGTCCAGATCGGTCTCGGCACCGTCGTCGGTAACGAAGACCTCGCCATGCTGGAACGGGCTCATGGTACCCGGATCCACGTTGATGTAGGGATCCAGCTTGAGCAGCGTGACCTTCAGACCCCGCGCCTCGAGGATGGCGCCCAGCGACGCCGATGCAATGCCCTTGCCCAGAGACGAGACCACGCCTCCGGTGATGAATACGAAACGCGTCATGCGGGGCACCCATGGAAGTACGGCCGGCCAGCCGGCCGGATCGCGTCAGGAGATTATCAAAAAGCCCCGGGGCGCTCAATCGGGACCGTCCCGGGGTCGGCCACCGAACGCCGCGCGCTGGCGCGGCCACCGGTCCGTCGCTGTCAGCGGGACCAGAGCGCCCCGATCAGCTCGCCGTCCCGCTCGATCAGGGGCACCCGCGCGCGCCGCCAGGGCGGAATGCCGCGTTCCTGCATCAGGTTCTTCAGCGAGTGCCGTTTCCCGTCCGGCTGACGCAGCCGCTCGCCCCCGCGGCGAAACCGCACCCGGACGCCGTCGCAGTCCGTGACCCCGGCCTCGTGCAGCTCGCGGCGCGTCAACACCCGACCGTCGGGGAGGTGCAGCTCCGCCGCACCCGGAGGCCAGACGAAACCCTCGCAGGGCGGCTCGAGTCCGGTTGCCTTCGCTGTCACCAGCAGGTAAAGCGCTCCCCGGTAGACCCTCAGGCTGTGACCGTCCCAGTGCAGCGCCGGGCTCGCGTCCGGCGCGGCCTGCTCCAGCTGGCGCAGGAACTCGAGCAGTCGCCGGCGGCGCGGAGGCTGGGCTCCCGCACGCGTGATGAAACGCCGCAGCAGCCAGGACCTTCTGGACACGGGTTCCCGCAACAGTCCCTGCAGATCCAGACAGTCCGGACACGGCCCCGCCAGGCCGTCGAGCACCGGGTCGAGCAGCCCGTCGAGCACGTCGACGACCTCGGCCTGCAACCCCGCTGCGACGCCGAGCCTGCGCTCCGCCGGGAACCGGCCCGCGAGCCGCGGCAGCACCTCGCGGCGCAGGAAGTTGCGGTCGAAACGCAGATCCGCGTTGGTCGGATCCTCGATCCACTGCAGAGCGTGCGCCTGCGCGTAGGCCGCGATCGCGGCGCCGGATACGCCGAGCAGCGGGCGCCCCAGCCAGCACTGTCCGGTGCGGCGCATCAGCGGCATCGCGGCGAGGCCGGCGGGTCCGCTGCCCTTCAGGGCCGCCAGCAGGAAGGTTTCGGCCTGGTCGGCCGCGTGGTGCGCGGTCAGGATGCAATCGCCAGCGCCCGCATCCCGCGCCAGGGCACGGTAGCGCAGTCGGCGCGCGGCCGCCTCGATGCCCTCCTCCGGGCGCTCGGGCACCCGGACCTCCAGCACCCGGCACCGGTAGCCGAAGGCCTCGGCGACACGCCGGCAGTGGTCCGCCTGCGCATCCGCCAGTGGGTGAAGGCCGTGGTGAACATGCAGCGGCAACGCGCGCCGATGGGGATCGCACCGCGCGAGCGCATGCAGAAGGACGACCGAGTCCCGGCCGCCGCTCAGCGCCACCCGCAGTCGACCGATCCCGGGGTAGCTCTCCAGAAACGCATGAAGCCCCGCGACGACCGGTTCAGGTGCCGGTTTCCTGGAAGGCGCCATAATCCATCAGCCGCCGGTAGCGCCGCTCGAGACGCTGCTCGGGATCGAGCCCGTCCAGCTCCTCAAGGGTCTCCAGCAACGCGGACTTGATACGGGTCGCCATGATCTCCGGCGCACGATGGGCACCACCGAGAGGCTCGTCGATCACGCGGTCCACCAGCCCCAGCTCCCGCAGCCGGTCCGAGGTGATCCCAAGGGCCTCCGCGGCCTCCGGAGCCTTGTCCGCGCTCTTCCAGAGAATGGAGGCACAGCCCTCCGGAGAGATCACCGAATAGGTCGAATACTGCAGCATCAGCGTCGCGTCGCCGACCCCGATCGCCAGCGCGCCGCCGGAGCCACCCTCCCCGATTACGGTCGCGATGATCGGCGTGTCCAGACGGGCCATCACCATCAGGTTCCGCGCGATGGCCTCGCTCTGACCTCGCTCCTCGGCACCTACACCCGGATACGCCCCGGGCGTATCGATGAAGGTCAGGATCGGCAGCCGGAAGCGCTCTGCCAGTTCCATCAGCCGCATTGCCTTGCGATAGCCCTCCGGACGCGGCATGCCGAAGTTGCGCTGGATCTTTTCCTTGGTCTGGCGTCCCTTCTGGTGCCCGATCAGCATCACCGGGCGTCCGTCCAGACGCGCGGGACCGCCGACGATCGCCGCGTCGTCGGCGTAGGCGCGATCGCCACGCAGTTCGCAGAAGTCGGTGAGGATCTCCGGCACGTAGTCCAGTGTGTAGGGGCGGCGCGGATGACGCGACAGCTGGGCGATCTGCCAGGGCTTGAGCTTGCTGAAGATGTTCTCGGTCAGCGCCAGGCACTTTTCCTCGAGGCGCTGAATCTCTTCCTGGATGTTGACCTCGGCATCCCCCCCGACGAAGCGCAGATCCTCGATCTTCGCCTCCAGTTCCGCGATCGGTTGTTCGAAATCGAGAAACTCCGGGTTCATGCGGCCTTCCGTATCTGCACGTTCATCGCGCGAATTGTAGCGGATACGTCCACCAGCCGCTCCCTGGCGGAATCCCCTGCGGGGCCCTCAGGCAGGGCCGTAGACGAGTCGGACGCGGCTTTCCGGACCCAGCGTCTCGTTCAGGCGACGCAGCAGCTGCTCGTCGGGGCGCAGCTGCCAGTCTTCCGGGAGTTGCAGGTCGACCCAGACATCCTCCCGCCGATAATGCAGGCGCAGCCGGCACGACCCGGAGGGACACTGGGTGATCACCTGATGCAGCGAGCGCACCTGCTCCGAGCGCAGCGCCACCAGGCTGAGGTCCAGCACGCGCGCCCACTCGGCGCGGGCCTCGTCCAGTGTCAGCACACGCTGGGCGCGCATGCGGACGCCACCGGCATAGTCGTCGAGCGCGACGGTGCCCTCGGCGACGATCAGCGTGTCCGCGGCCAGGTGCTCCTGGTACTGGCGGTAGTCTTCGTTGAAGAGCACGACCTCGGCGCGGCCGGTCTGATCATCCAGGGTCACGATCGCCATGCGGCCGCTCTGCGTGTTGCGCAGCCGGATACCCACCACCAGCCCCGCGATGCGCGCGGTGTCCTGCCGGCGGCGCCGGGACGGCCCGTTGTCCGGCCTGCTCTCGAGCTGCGCCGTCAGGCTTTGCAGGGTCGTGCCGGTCAGGCAGTGCAGTTCTTCCCGGTAGCGCGCGATCGGATGTCCGGTCAGGTACAGCCCGAGCGTCTCCTTCTCGCCGCGGAGCCGCTCCTCCTCGTCCATCTCGGACAGGGTTTCGAATTCGGGGAGCACCGCGCTGGCAGGCTCGCCGAAGAGGTCGACGACGCCGAGCTCCGCATTGCGGCCCGCCTGTTCGGCGGCGCCGACAGCCAGGGGTATCGTCGCCAGCAGCGTCGCACGATTCGGCCCGATGCGATCGAGCGCCCCGGCACGGATCAGGATCTCCAGGACTCGCTTGTTCAGCTTGCCCAGATCGACCCGCTGGCACAGATCCACGAGGCTGTGAAACTCCGCTCCGCCCTCCCGTGCCCGAAGCAGCGTGTCGATCGCCGACTCGCCCACCCCCTTGATCGCGCCCAGGCCGTAGACGATGGTTTGCGTATCGGTCGCGGCGAAACGGTAGGCCGACCGGTTGACGTCGGGCGGCATCACCGTCAGTCCGAGGCTGCGGCATTCGTCGATCAGCCCGACCACCTTGTCGGTGTTGTCCATGTCCGCCGACAGGACCGCCGCCATGAACGGTGCCGGGTAGTGGGCCTTCAGCCAGGCGGTCTGGTAGGCCAGCAGGGCATAGGCGGCCGAGTGCGACTTGTTGAAGCCGTAGCCCGCGAACTTTTCCATCAGGTCAAAGATGTAGGTCGCGGTCTTCTCGGGAACGCCGCGGCCGAGCGCACCCTGGACGAAGATCTCCCGCTGCTTGGCCATCTCCTCGGGCTTCTTCTTGCCCATCGCCCGGCGCAGCAGATCGGCGCCGCCCAGGGTGTAGTTTGCGAGCACCTGCGCGATCTGCATCACCTGCTCCTGATACAGGATCACGCCGTAGGTGGGCTTCAGGATCGGCTCCAGGTCCGGATGCGGGTACTCCACCCGGGCCCGGCCGTGCTTGCGGTCGATGAAGTCGTCGACCATCCCGGACTGCAACGGGCCCGGCCGGTACAGCGCGACCAGCGCGATCACGTCCTCGAAGCTGTCCGGCTGCAGACGCCGGATCAGGTCCTTCATGCCGCCGGATTCGAGCTGGAAGACCGCTGTGGTCTGATGGGCCTGTAGCAGCCGGAAAGCGGCCGGATCATCCAGCGGGATCCGGTCGAGGTCAACGGTCTCGCCGTCCGGAAGCTGCCGGATCGCCTCCAGGGCCCAGTCGATGATGGTCAGCGTGCGCAGCCCGAGAAAGTCGAACTTGACCAGACCGACCGCCTCCACGTCGTCCTTGTCGAAGTGGGTCACCAGGCTGCCGCCACCCGGTTCGCAGTAGAGCGGCGAGAAGTCGGTGAGGGCCGAGGGCGCGATCACCACGCCACCCGCGTGCTTCCCGGCGTTTCGCGTGAGCCCCTCGAGCTTCAGCGCGAGCTCCAGGATCCCGCGCACCTCCTCGTCCTCCTCGTGGAGCGCCTTCAGGTCCTCGCTCTCCTCCAGTGCACGGGTCAGGGTCATCCCGATTTCGAAGGGGATCAGCTTTGCGATCCGATCGACGAAGCCGTAGCCGTGCCCCAATACCCGACCGCAATCGCGGACCACCGCCTTCGCCGCCATGGTGCCGTGGGTGATGATCTGCGACACCCGATCGCGACCATAGCGCTCCGCCACGTAATCGATCACCCGGTCCCGCCGGTCCATGCAGAAATCGATATCGAAGTCCGGCATCGACACCCGCTCTGGGTTCAGAAATCGCTCGAAAAGAAGATCATAACGCAATGGATCCAGGTCGGTTATGCCTAGGGAATACGCGACCAGTGAACCGGCACCGGAACCGCGGCCGGGACCCACCGGGATCCGGTTGTCCCGGGCCCAGCGGATGAAGTCCGCGACGATAAGAAAGTAGCCGGGGAAGCCCATCTGGCAGATCACCTCGAGCTCCCGGTCGAGTCGCGCCTCGTATTCCGCGTCCTCCGCGAAGCGGTGCCGTTCCAGACGCGCCCGCAGTCCCTCCCGGGCAGTGACCCGCAGATGATCCTCCACCGAGCGCCCGTCCGGAATCGGGAATTCCGGCAATACCGACTGCCCCAGCGAAAGCTGTACGCTGCAGCGGCGGGCGATCGCCACACTGTTCGCGAGCGCCTCCGGGATATCCGCGAAGAGCTCGGCCATCTCCGCCGGGCTGCGCAGATACTGCTGTTCGCTGTACCGGCGCGGCCGCCGCGGATCGGCGAGAACCACCCCGTCGTGGATGCACACACGCGCCTCGTGTGCCTCGAAGTCTGACGTCTCCAGGAACCGCACGTCGTTTGTCGCCACGACCGGCAGGCCGAACGCCTCCGCCGCCTCGAGCGCGGACGCAATCCACGCTTCCTCTCCGGGACGCCCGGTGCGGGAGAGCTCGAGGTAAAAGCGGTCCGGAAACCGGTTCAGCCACGGTTCGATCAGCTCCCGGGTCACCGCGACGGGGCTGCCCGACCCCTGCACGAAGATCCCGTCGGTGGTGCCCGACAGCGCGATCAGCCCGTCCGTGCAGCCCTCGAGCCAGTCGAGGTCCAGTCGCGGCACTCCCTTGTCCTGCCCCTCCTGCCAGGCCCGGCTGATCAGTCGGGTCAAGTGGCGATAGCCCTGGCCGTTCTGTGCCAGCAGCGTGAGCCGTGCGAGCGAACCGTCCGGCCGGCTTCCGCGGAGCAGCACGTCCGCGCCGATGATGGGCTGAACGCCGGCCCCAAGCGCCGCCTTGTAGAACTTCACCAGCCCGAAGAGGTTGCAGTGGTCGGTCAGCGCGACCGCCGGCATTCCGGCCTCCGCGACCCGGGCGACCAGCGGCTTGAGCCGGACCAGACCGTCCACCAGCGAGTACTCGGAGTGGACCCTGAGATGCACGAACCCGGACATTACCGAAGCTCCATCACGCGTTGAACGCCGAGGCTGCGCGCAACGGGCGCGAAGCTGCGCCGGTGTTCCGGACAGGGTCCGTAGCGCTCCAGCGCCTGCAGATGCGCGGCCGTCGCATAGCCCGCGTGACGATCGAAGCCGTACACCGGATACCGATCGTGCAGCTCCGCCAGCAGTGCATCCCGCGCGACCTTGGCGATGATCGAGGCCGCGCTGATCGCGGGGATCGTGCCGTCGCCACCGACGATGGCGGTGGCGCGCCAGGGCCCGTCCGGCGTGAAGCGCCCGTCCACCATCAACTCCCCGGGTGTGGCCGGAAGGGCCGCGACCGCGCGACGCATCGCCAGCAGCGTCGCGTGATGAATGTTCATCCGGTCGATCTCGGCGGCGCTGGCACTGCCCAGCGCCCAGGCCACCGCCTCCTCGCGCAGGATGCCCGCGAGGGCCTCGCGGCGGCGTGCGCCGAGTTTCTTCGAGTCGGCGAGCCCGAGCACAGTGCAGGGCTCGGGAAGGATCACCGCCGCGGCCACCACAGGACCCGCCAGCGGCCCCCGACCGACTTCATCCACCCCCGCGAAGCCCCGCGCCACCGGGGATCCGCCCGCGTCCTGATCCCGCATCCGATCTCTTCCCCCGCGTGCAACCATGAAAATCTCCCTCCCCCGCCTGCGGGGCCGGGGTGGGGGGTGCGGCACCTCGCGCACAGCCGACCGGCCCGGCGCGGTACACTACCACAGCATCCGATCAAAACCCGTCGGGGTTCGTCATGTCCACTCCTCAACTCCGCTGTGCCGTCGTCGGCGTCGGTCACCTGGGAAAATGGCACGCAGCCAAGTACGCGCAACTCCCGGACACCGAACTGGTCGCAGTGGTCGACAGCAATGCGGCCACCGCACGCGAGATCGCCTCCAGACATGATTGCGAGCCGGTACTCGACCATCGGGCGCTGCTCGGAAGGGTCGACGCGGTGAGCATCGCCGCACCGACGACCCTGCACTATGCAATCGCGCGGGATTTCCTTGACGTCGGTTGCCACGTGCTCGTGGAAAAGCCGATCACCACGACCGTCGAGGAGGCGGAGGCGCTGACCCAGCTCGCCGAAGACCGGGGCGTGGTGCTGCAGGTCGGACACCTCGAGCGCTTCAACCCGGCCCTGCGGCGCCTGGTGGAGGAACCGCTCGAGCCGCGTTTCATCGAATCGCACCGACTCGCCCCGTTCAAGCCCCGCGCCACCGATGTCTCGGTGGTGCTGGACCTGATGATCCACGACATCGACATCATCCTCACGCTGGTGGATGCGCCGCTGACCGATCTTCGCGCCTCGGGTGCGCAGATACTGACCACCGACATCGACATCGCGAATGCGCGACTCGAGTTCGCCGATGGCTGTGTCGCCAACGTGACGTCGAGCCGGGTCAGTACCCGGTCGGAGCGGCGCATGCGCATCTTCCAGCCGCACGGCTATGCGTCCATCGACTTCCAGAACCGGAACCTCGCACTGCACCACATCGGCGAAGATGACCCGGAGACCGGAATCCCCGAGATCCATACCGAGAAACTGATCTTCGGGGACGCCGATGCACTGCTCACCCAGATTCAGGCCTTCGTTGCCGCGGCGAGAGGCGAGCAGCCGGTGATTGTCGACGGCCGGGCCGGCCGACGGGCTTTGGAGACAGCGTCGACGATCACCGACCTGGTGCGTGCCAATCTGAACGTGATGACCCGGGCTGCACGCCCGCAGCACAGGGGAGCCGAAACATGATTCCAATGGTCGACCTGAAGCGGCAGTATCAGGAGCTGCGCGGCGAGATCGATGCCGCCATCGCCGAGGTCCTGGACAGCACGCGGTTCATACTGGGCCCCAATGTCCACGCCCTCGAGTCCGAGCTTGCGGAGTACCTCGGCGTGACCCACGCGATCAGCTGCGCGTCGGGCACCGATGCACTGCACCTCGCGTTGCGCGCGGCCGATCTGGGTCCCGGAGACGAGGTGATCACCACGCCCTTTACCTTCATCGCGACCGCGGAGGCGATCCGCTACGTCGGGGCGGAACCGGTCTTCGTCGATATCGACCCGCGCACCTTCAACATCGACCCCGAGGCGGTGGCCCGCGCCATCACGCCGCGGACCCGCGCGATCCTTCCGGTGCACCTGTTCGGGCAGCCAGCGGACATGCCGGCACTGACCCGGCTCGCCGAGGACCACCTGCTGCTGCTGATCGAGGACTGCGCGCAGTCCTTTGGCGCACACATCGACGGCGTCCAGACCGGCAGCGCCACCGCCTTTGGCTGTTTCAGCTTCTTTCCCAGCAAGAACCTCGGCGGCTACGGCGACGGGGGCCTGGTCACCACCAACTGCACGCCGGCGGCCGAACGGCTGCTGAAGCTGCGCAATCACGGCTCCCGGATCCGGTACCACCACGACGAGATCGGCTACAACTCCCGGCTCGACGAGATCCAGGCGGCCATCCTGCGCGTGAAACTCAAGCGCATCGACGCCTTCAACCAGCAACGACGGCGTGTCGCGGCCCGCTACGCCGAGGCGCTCGCGGACGTGGACGTGGAGATCCCCTTCGAGGATGGCATCGGGCTGCACGTCTATCATCAGTACACCGTGCTCACCGATCGCCGCGAGGCGGTGATGACGGCCCTGCAGGAAGCCGACATCGGGCACGCAATCTACTACCCGATCCCGTTGCACCGCCAGGTCGCGTTCGACAATCGCGACGCGTCGCCACCCAACCTGCCGGTAACCGATGCGGTCGCATCGCGCTGCCTGTCCCTGCCGGTGTTCCCGGAGCTGGAGGATGCCCAGATCGACTTCATCGCCGAACGCATTCGCGACGCGCTTGCCTGACTGGCGCGCGCTTGGCGACGGATGTCCCTTGGTCAGGCGGGACGAGAGCGGGGTCCCGAGGTCCTGATGCCGGGGACCCACGTCGTCGTCTGCGCCGGCGAAAGCTCCGGCGACAATCTCGCCGCCGGCATGATGCGGTCCCTGAGCCGGCGTCGGCCCGACCTGCGTTTCACCGGAATGGGCGGCGAACGGATGCGCGCTGCCGGGGCCGAAACGCTGGTCGACGTCTCCGAGCTCGCGGTGATGGGCCTGTGGGAGGTCATCACGCAGTACTCCCGGCTGCGCGGTCTCCTGCACCGGATGCAGCGACACCTCGAGGCGACAAGGCCCGCGCTGCTGGTACTGGTGGACTACGTGGAATTCAACCTGCGCCTCGGCGCACATGCTCGCCGGCTGGGGATTCCCGTCCTGTTCTACGTGAGCCCGCAGATCTGGGCGTGGCGCCAGAAGCGGATTCACCGAATCAAGCGCAGTGTCGACGCGATGGCCGTCCTGTTTCCATTCGAGACCCGGATCTACGAGGAACACGGGATTCCGGTCCGCTATGTCGGCAATCCGCTGGTGGACGAACTGGACGCCCCGATCGGCGACCTCCGCCGGGAGCTGGATATTCCGGACGGAAGACGCGTGCTGGGTCTGCTGCCGGGCTCGCGCCAGGGGGAGATCCGCCGTCACTGGCCGCTGCTGGTCGCCACCGCCCGCTGCCTGCAGCGCCGGCATGAAAACGTGCAGTTCCTCGTGCCGCTGGCCCCGGGCTTCAAGCCCGAGACGCTGGAGGCCCTGGCGCCGATCGATGGACTGCCCGTCACGCTGGTCTCCGGATCCGGCCGGGCCCGCGAGGTGATGGCCGCAAGCGACCTGCTGCTGATCAGTTCAGGCACTGCCACCCTCGAGGCCGCGCTCCTGCAGACGCCGATGATCGTGATCTATCGCATGGCGCCGCTCAGCTATGCACTGTTCTCCCGTCTGGTCCGTGTGCCCCATATTGCACTCGCGAACATCGTCGGCAATGCGCGCCTCGTTCCCGAACGGCTGCAACGCGCCGCGAATCCCACCGCCCTCTGCACCGAGGCGCTGGACCTCCTGGAGGATCCGGTCAGGCTGGCCGCAATGCGTGATGCGCTCGGCCAGGTGCGGGAACGGCTGGGTCCCGGCGGAGCCGACGACCGTGCCGCGGACGCCGCGCTGGAGCTGCTGGAGGCGGGCCGGCTCGGGTAAGCGTGCGGCCTGCCAGGGTTTCCCGCGTCATTGCGCGTGAACGAACGGGAAGATATCGGTGATGCCCAGCGCGTCGGTGATCACCAGCAGCAGCACGATGAACAGTGCGACACCGAGCAGCCCGGCCCCGGCGGGCAACTCGTCGAGCTGCTCGCTGAGCATCCGGATCTCGGCGTCCGTCATCCGCGCGATGCGCTCGGCCGCAAACTCCGGCTGCACCCCCAGAGCCTGGAGTTGCTCGCGCACTTCCTCGCGCTCCAGCTGTGCCAGCAACCGGTCACGATCGGCCGCGGATTGTTCCGCCTCGATCAGGGGACCGGTGCCCAGCATGGAAGCATGGATCGGACTTGTCGCTGCTCCGAACAGCGCGAGCGCGCAAATAACGGCGAGCGCACGGGTCAGAAAGGAAGAGCCGGACATCGGTGGCAAAGCCTCCGTTTTTCGGGTTTGGCGGCAAGCATAACCCGGCCGACGTCTCCGGGCATCACTTTGGACGGGTGCCTCGGTGGCCGCGCAACGGGTAACGGCTGATCGCTCGCACCACCGGCCCGTAAGGAATCGCATCGAGACCGTCGGGTGCCTGTTCCAGCCGTTGCAGGCTGCCGTCAATATCATCCGGCAACGCCGCTCCGGACAGCCGGGCCAGCGCCTGCAACCCGCCGCATTCCAGCCTGATCCACTTGCCCTGCGACAACTCCTGCCCTGCGTGAATGAGTCCCAGGGCGAATGCGGCCTTTTCCACCAGTGTGTCGAGGATTTTTCCGCAACGAGCGTGCCCCGGGCGCGAAAGACAGATGATCTTCTCGCGCTCCGCGATCAGCACGCGCTGCGATCGGCTGCAGCCGGCGCAGCCGAGTTGGATCGCCCGAGCGAACCGGCAGCGCTGGGGATCGTAGCCGCCATAGATTTCCCTGAACTCCGTCTCGTCCATGCCGTCCTTCGCGATCGTCCGCGGCGGGAAACAGACGGCCATCATCGCACAAACGCGAACCCGGACCCCCGGGTCTGACAGGCTGCTAGACTGAAGGCAGCGGCCACCACATGCGGGCGGATCCCGTCGCGCTGTTCGGCCGTTCCCGAACACGCTCCGGGGCAATACGGCCCGAAGCGCGGCAACGATCAAAGACGGGAGAGAGGATTGCGAAGCTGGTTCCGCATACCGCTGACGGTGAAACTGTTTTTCGGTCTGGTCCTGATCCAGGTGGTCACCGCGCTGCTGCTCTACGGGTGGTGGCGAACCGGCTCTGCCGATGCCGCGCTCACCTTCGGCGCGCTGGCCTTCGCCTCGGCACTGTTTGCCGCCCTGTGGCTCGCCTCGATCGCCCGCGGTCACAGCGCCGAGTCCGTACTGCGCGCCGAGGCCGACCTCGCACGGGAACGCGAACGGCAGCGCCGCCTGACGGCCGAGGAGCGCGCACGTGTCGTCGAGCGCGCGCGCAAGCAGGTCAGCCGGGAGACCCAGCGGGTCAGGAACCGCTCAAGCGTCAAGCTCTACGGCGCCTTCGCGGGGATCGCCGGTCTTGGCGCATTGCTGCTGCTGACCCAGTTCCTGTCGCTCGGGGTGCTGCTGCTCAGCTCCTCGGGAGGCGCCATCGCCGGCTACCTGCTCAGGATCCGTCAGGAGTCCCGGCGTCAGAACCGGCTTGAGCGCGCGGAGCAGTCGCAGCCGGTGCCGGTGACGCGGGTCCTCGAGGGGCCCGATGACGTCGGCACCGGGACCGGAACCACTGCCAACGGAGGCACCCGNCGATGACCCCGGGAACACCGACCGATCTGGAGGCGCCTGCCCGGCGCTTCCGCGAACTCGTTCCCGCCGTCGACGACTGGTCGCTGCGGCTTTCCGATGTCGTCTCGGAGACCCTTTCCGTGCGACGGGACGTGGTCGAGCCCGTCCAGCTCGCTCGGGACACGGGCGCGATGATCACGGTATCGGAGGGTGGCGGCGTCGGCTACGGCGCGACCAGCGATCTCTCCCGGGCCGGCCTCGCGGCGGCTCTCGAGCGCGCGCGCGAGTGGGCGCGCCGCTCCGCGCCGCTGCGCCTCTTTCCACCCACGGCGCTCGGTCCAGCCGGCACTCGGGACGAGTGGCGGGCCCCGGCCAGGCGACCCTGGACGGAACTGGATACGCCGGCCAAGCTGCAATTGCTGCGAGAGCTGGCCCGGCGCATGAAGGTCCACGAGGACATTGTCGACTGGTCGGCGAGTCTTGGATTCCAGCGGCGGCAGACCCTGCTGGTCAANGCGCAGGGCGCTGCAATCCGGCAGGCGCAGCATATCCTGGTACCCCAGCTGCGCGCGGTCGCGAACCGCGGTGGAGAGACCCAGGTCCGGAGCTTCGGCCCGGATCGAGGCGGCCAGGGCGGCCTCGAGCGGCTGGACATGCTGGACCTCGACGCCCAGCCGGAGCGCGTGGCCGGCGACGCGCTGGCGCTGCTGGATGCACCCGACTGCCCCGCCGGGACGATGGACCTGATCCTGATGCCCGGGCAGATGACGTTGCAGATCCACGAGAGCATCGGGCACCCGCTGGAGCTGGACCGAATCCTCGGCGACGAGCGCAACTACGCGGGGACGAGCTTCGTGACGCCGGAAATGTTCGGGACCTACCGCTATGGATCGGAACTCCTGAACGTCAGCTTCGACCCCGGCGTTGCCGGCGAACTCGCCTCCTTTGGCTACGACGACGAGGGCACTCGTGCGGAGCGCCAGTGGCTGATCCGGGACGGCGTGCTGCTGCGCGGGCTGGGCGGAGCGACATCGCAGGGCCGATCGGGCCTTCCCGGGGTCGCCTGCGCCCGGGCGAGTTCGTGGAATCGTCCCCCGATCGACCGCATGGCGAACCTGAACCTCGAGCCCGGCCAAAGCAGCCTGGAAGACCTCGTCCGGGGAGTCGAGCACGGGGTGTTGATGGACACCAACCGTTCCTGGTCCATCGACGACTCGCGCAACAAGTTCCAGTTCGGCTGCGAGCTCGGCTGGCGCATCGAGCAGGGNGAACTGCGGGGTCTGGTCCGCAACCCCGGGTACCGCGGGATTTCCTCCGCGTTCTGGCGCAGCCTCGCCGGGGTCGGTAACCGGGACAGCCTCGGCGTGATGGGTGTCGGAACCTGCGGGAAG
>SL_3KL_010_SEDDRAFT_10000291_pt1 | contig 38653 bp, 29 predicted proteins | sample SodLakKL_010_SED_2_FD_10381 | JGI IMG/M metagenome (IMG submission 10381) | reverse complement strand
AAAAAAATAAACGTATTAAAGTAATTTATTATAAGTCATGGGATATTTGTTTACATCTGAATCTGTTTCAGAGGGACATCCTGATAAAATAGCGGATCAAATTTCGGATGCCTTGCTTGATGAATTTCTTCGGCAGGATCCTGAATCAAAAGTGGCCTGTGAAACCCTTGTGACCACAGGTTTGGTGGTGTGCAGCGGTGAAGTGAGGACTGAAGCCTGGGTTGACATTCAGCATGTGGTGAGGAACGTTTTAAAAGAGATCGGATATACCAAATCTGCTTATAAGTTTGAAGCGGAATCATGCGGGGTTATTTCTGCTATCCATGAGCAATCGCCCGATATTTTCCAGGGCGTGGTTAGGACCAGCGAGGAAGAGCAGGGAGCGGGTGACCAGGGAATGATGTTTGGCTATGCTTCCCGCGAAACAGATGAGTTCATGCCTCTTCCCCTTGACCTTTCCCATATTTTGCTGCAGGAGCTTGCGGCCATTCGTAAAGAAGGCAAACAGATGACATACCTGCGGCCCGACAGCAAATCACAGGTTACCATAGAATATGATGATAATGATCAACCCGTTCGCATAGATACCATTGTATTGAGCACACAGCATGATGAGTTTGTAGAACCCGGCATAACCTTGCGACAGCGGGCCAAAGCAGAAAAGCTGATGCAGGAGCAGATCCATCAGGATATTCAGCATATTTTGATCCCACGGGTTATTTCCACCTTGCCTGAGCGCCTGGGGGCTTTGTTTGCCAACGGATATAAGCTTCTGGTTAACCCTACCGGCAAGTTTGTCATTGGCGGGCCCCACGGGGATACCGGCCTCACCGGGCGAAAGATCATTGTAGACACCTATGGTGGGAAGGGTGCTCATGGAGGCGGTGCTTTTTCAGGCAAAGATGCAAGTAAGGTTGACCGTTCTGCTGCTTATGCAGCCCGGCACATTGCCAAAAACATGGTGGCTGCCGGGGTCACCGATGAAGTGCTTGTGCAGGTTGCTTATGCAATAGGGGTTGCCGATCCGGTTGGGTTGTATGTCAATACTTTTGGTAAGGCCAATGTCCCTTTTTCTGATGCACAGATTGCCCAAAAAATTGAAGAGATCTTTGATCTCAGGCCTTTTGCTATCATTAAACGCCTTGGCTTAAAAAATCCCATCTTCAAGAAAACCACCACCTACGGGCATTTCGGACGCACCCCTTATAAAGAGGTGGTGGAAGTGCAATACAAAGACCCTGACACTTTTGAAAAAGAAGTAGATGGGGTCATAAAAAACTTTAAAGAAATAGAATATTTCAGGTGGGAAAAACTGGACCAGGTTCCTGCGCTGAAAAAGGCTTTTAATCTTGACGGTAATAACCCTGTTGCCTAATCTTGTCCAAAACTCTCCGGGGTAAAAAGTAACGCGGATCTTTACCCGCCCTGATGGCTTTCCTTATAAATGTTGAGGAGATCTCTATTTTTGGTGCCTGGAATAATTTTACTCCGGGATGGTCAAGGAATCCTGAATTTGTCCCACGGCCTCTCGGATAAACATAGATCCTGATCATATTCATTATTTTTTCATAATTCTTCCATCGGTCAAACTCATCCAGGTTATCGGAACCGATAATCAGGGCAAATTCCTTTTCCGGGAAATCTGCCTGGATTTTTTCAATGGTTTTGTAAGAGTAGGAGGGGGTGCCCATTTTCAATTCCAGGTCACAGGGGCTGAACAGGGGATTGTCTTCTATGGCCCTGCATACCAGGTCAAAGCGATCCTTTTCTTTGAGCAATCCTTCCCTGGTTTTTAAAGGGTTTTGAGGAGACACCACAAACCATATTTCTTCAATATCCGAGTATTGAATAAAATAATTGGCAATGATGAGGTGGCCGGTATGGATCGGGTTGAAAGACCCGAACAACAATCCGGTAAGGTTGTTATTTCCCCTTTTCATGTCCGTTACGAATGATGAATAAAGTCATTGACTGCCGACTGGGCCTCCTGGATGGCTTGTTCAAGGCGGTCGTTAATAATTACCCTGTCAAACTTGTCTGCAAAACTCATTTCCAGCCGGGCTTTGCCTAGTCTTTTGTCCAGGCTTTCTTTTGTTTCTGTTTTGCGGTTTATAAGGCGGGTTTTCAATACCTTCAGGGATGGAGGCTGAATAAAAACCGCCAGGGACAGGGAAGGATATTGTTTTTTTATATTCAGGCCGCCGATCACATCCACATCAAATACCACATGTTTGCCTTTTTCCCAGATCCTTTTCAATTCGCTGTGCAGGGTGCCGTAAAAGCTGTCCGGGTAAACCTCCTCCCATTCAAGAAAAAGCCCTTGTTGGATTTTCTCACGGAACTCTTCCGGCGAAAGGAAATAATAATCTTTGCCGTCAACCTCACCGGGGCGCTTTGGACGGCTGGTTGCAGAAACAGAAAACTCCAGCAGGGGGTTGGTGTCCAGTAATGCCCTTACGATACTTGTTTTGCCCGACCCTGAGGGTGCAGAAAATATAATCAGTTTCCCTTTCATAACGCTAGAGAATATTCATTAGCTGTTCTTTGATTTTTTCCAGTTCATCTTTCATCTGAACGACAATTTTCTGGATGCCGGCATCATTGGCTTTGCTGCCAACGGTATTGATCTCCCGTCCGATTTCCTGAGTGATAAAGCCAAGTTTTTTCCCGGAAGGTTTCGATTCATCAAGGGTTTCCAGAAAATATTCCAGGTGCTTCTCCAGCCTGACTTTTTCTTCAGTGATATCCAGCTTTTCAATGTAATAGATCAGCTCCTGTTCAAAACGATTGGGATCAAACTGGTTGTTTTCTTCCAGTTCTTTAAGCCCTTTCAGCAATTTATTGCGCAGGTTTTCTTTTCGTTTTTCCTCCAGGGGCGTTATTTCCTGCAAGAGTTGGCTTATGGCCTGGTGGTGGGCAAGTAGATCTTTATACAGGTGGGCTCCTTCAGAAATCCGGTAATTGTCGGTTTGCTGCAGGGAATCAATAACGGCATTTTCCACCATTTGCCATTCCTGTGGGTCAAGGTCGGGGGTTTGTTGCCTGAAAACTTCCGGTAACTTCAGTAAGGCCGGCAAAAGGTTGTCGGAAACGGGAGCGTCTATATAGCGGGCAAATGAGGTAATTTCAAGGTAATATTTTTCAAGCAGGGGCTTATTTAATGCATAACCAGTTTGGATTCCCGTATTTTCCAGGTAGATAACCAGCTCAACCTTTCCCCTCTCAAGATGCTTGCCTATGAGTGAGCGGATAAGGTTTTCCTTTTCCTTGTATATTGCAGGAAGTTTGATGTTGATATCCAGTGTTTTGCTGTTGAGGCACCGGGCTTCAATGGTTATGATTTTTTCTTTGGGTTGGCAAACGGATTTGCCATATCCGGTCATTGATTTTATCATGGGGTAATTTTTTACAAATATAGCATAAATGATGTGCCGGTCATACTAAAGAAAAACCGGCGGGAGCGCCGGTTTTTCCAGAAAAGACAGGTTGGGAACTTTTTTGTTCCCCCCAAGCAATAAGCAAGGGCAAGGCCCTTACCTACTTTCTTATTATTTTTTTCTTTTTCCCTGATCGTTCTTCTTCACCAAAACCCTTTTTTTCCATTTGACCCCAGGTTTTTTCTCCAATAAAAAACTTAAAATTACCCCTTAAGTTAAAAAATAAAATAAATGGATGGTAAAAAATGGGTTCCAGCATGGAAGTAAACAGCATTTTACCGACTTCGCGCCTTTTGGTGTACCGGTGAAATGACAGTTCTTCAAAAAGGATTGCCCAATAACTCAGGGAAACGGCAAACAGGTAAACTGTTGCCAGCAGCAGGAAGAAAAACGGCCAATTGGGAAAACCTAAAATGGCAATGATGATAAAATACATGATACCGATAAACTCTATAATCGGTGCGAGCCATTCAAAGAAAAACCAGTAAGGATGACCCAGCACTCCGAGGCTTCCAAATTTTGGGTTGAAAAAGAGTTTGAAGTGGTGGAAGAGGCTTTCCATGGTGCCACGGGTCCAGCGGTCCCTTTGGCGCCCAAGTACCTTCAGGGTAGAAGGGACTTCTGTCCAGCAAAGGGGGTCAGGGATGTAAATAACGCGGTACTTTTCCTTTCTTTCAGCCATATAGCGCCTCATACGCACGATCAGCTCCATGTCTTCCCCAACCAGTTCCGGATTGTATCCCCCGCATTTAATAACAATGTTTCGGTCAAACATTCCAAAGGCTCCGGAAATAAGCAACAAACCATTTAGCCTGCTCCAGGCCATTCGTCCCATTAAAAAGGCCCTGGTATATTCCAGTACCTGGATTTTGGGCAAAAACCTGCGGGGAAGCTTAACTTCTGTGATGCGTCCCTCTTTTATTTTACAGGAATTGGCAACGCGGATAACCCCGCCTGAAGCAATGATCCTTTTGCCGGTCTCTTCCAGGAAAGGTTTGGCCATGATCAGCAGGGCATCTTCTTCCAGGATGCAGTCAACATCAATGGCCGAGAAAAAATCTTTTTCGGAAATGCTGATCCCGGCGTTCAGGGCGTCGGCTTTTCCGCCGTTTTCTTTGTCTATGACCGTGAGCTTCGAAAACGCTTTGTTACGCGACTTGTAAACCCCTTTTATGGGCTTGGTCGGTATTTTTTCCTCATACAGAATATCTACCATTTCCAGATCATAGGCTTCTATGATCCTTTCCATTGTGTCATCGGTGCTTCCGTCGTTAACAATGATCACCTCAAAATCGTTATAGTGCAGTGACAGCAGGCTACGGATATTGTCCACAATGCTTTTGCCTTCGTTATAGGCCGGTGCAATAATGGAAATAGAGGGAGCAAGGGGCGAAGAAAGCAGCATGCGATAATCTACAAAGCTGTTCTTCCTCATATACCTCAGCATCCCCATTCCGGAAAAAAAGGCCAGGCAGGCATAGGAGCCAAAAATGAAAATGGTGATAACTATGATCCCATTTTCTATGATGTATTGCAGGGCTTTGAAAAAATCAATCATTACTCCTCTTCATTTTGTTTAACATTTTCAATAATCTTTCGCAATTCGGGATCTGCTTTGCGGTATATTTTTTCAAGGGCTTCTTTTCCTTTTTCCCCGGTGCTTACCATGATTTTGGCTGCTATTAGCAGGATACTGAAAACGGTTTCATGCAGCATTATTTCTTCCAGGAAGTCTAATTCTTTGTGGGTGGCCAAAGGATAAAATGCCTCCAGTGCAGCCTTGCGGTTTTTTTCCATCATCAATACCAGCAATTCATCTTGTTGGTGGTCTTTGTCTGGAATTTCATTTTGAAACGCCTTTTTCAAATCGTCAATATTTTCAGGTATTTCCAGTTGTCCCAGGGCTTTAATGGCATGGTGCCGGACTTTGGGGTTGTGATGGGTCAGGAGGGTTGCCAGTTTGGGTGCTTCCTGAGTATGCTTATAATAGCCGGTCATTTTGGCGGCAAAAATAACTACCGAATCATTGGAGCTATCCAGCCATCTTTCGAATGAGTCGATAAAGATATGATGATAATTCAGGGTATTCAGGATGTTTACCTGTTCCCACTCAGAAAGCTCATAGTTTAAATCATCCAGGAAAAACAGCGGGTCATCCTCACTGATTTTCACCAGGGCCACATGGGCTTCCATGCGAAGCACTTTGTTTTTGGAATTTGCGTATTTGGCTATTTGCTGGTTGGCATCTTTTACATCCATCTGCGACAGTTCCTTGAACCCTTTGGCTTTGAGATCCCACCGCCTTGCCTGTACTTTGGCCAGTGAAGTTTTGTAAAGGCCCAGATTAAAATAAAAATCGCGCAAGCGATTGGCCGCTTCTCCGTATAGGTTGTTATGAAGGGAAAGTAACTCATTAAGGAATATTTCCCGGTTGGCATTGAATTTAATCCCTGTAAACTCATAAGGGTGCCCTTCCTCCCCAAAAAGAAAATTGGTTAGCTCTTCCTGGTAAATTTCCTTCATTTTTTTTGCCTGCCTTCTTTTTCGGGTTTTCAGGGTGCGATTGACAATAATAATGGTGAACAGGGAAAGCAGGCTAAAAATGAGGTAAATAAGAATAACCAAAAGGATTTTGACTTTAAGTCCGGAAGTTCGGTAGGTTTCAATGAATCTTGACCAAAGACCGGAAGGGTTTTGGGAGTTGCCCGGGGATTCCTCGCCTATACTTTCTATATAAACTTCCAAAAATGACAGATTTTTTCCCGGAACTTCCAGGGCTGCTGCGGGTGCAAGGTTTATCTCCTGAAAAGAATAAGCCAAAGTCCGCAAAAAACAAATACTGTTTGATGAATACAGGTTTTGAGAGAATTCAGCCTTAACAAACTCCTGAAAGAATGCTCTATCCTGTTTGGGTCCTGATGCCAGGGTAACCTGGCTAAAAGCCAAACCACTTACCAGGAAAAAAAGAAGAAATTTTATGGTTTTATTCACCCTGATCATTTCTTTATATTGTTTTGTTTTCTTCGTTTTCATTAACTTTTAAAAAAGGTATGCCACACCAGCTTCCAGGGTATATTGATTGCCCCATATTTCGTCCTGGTAATGGCTGTAACCTGCTCCCGCCTTTACCAGGAAGTTGCCTGAAACGATCTGCTGATACATGAGCATGATCCGGTTGCTCTCGATGTCATAAATCTGTCCTCCAACCAGGGCATCCTCATCCGCAGAAAACCCGGTTCCCAGTATCAGTGACAAGTGATGATCCGGAGAGGTAAAATACCTTCGGAGGGTTAAAAAGTATGATTGGGCCCCTGGCATATCGGAGGCAAGGGTAAAATAAGGACGGAAGCTGAAATAATACTTTCCGTAATATTTGCTGATTGAGCCGGTAAGGATCAACAGGTCGGTTTCCGCAAACCTGAGCATTCGCAAACCAGCCGATATTTCCCAATCGGCCGGCAATCGTTGAAAAAGCTCAAGGCCTGCCCTGTACTTAGGGAAAATATGGTCGTCGGGAGAGTATCCTGCATTAAGATAAAGGTATCTGCCGGGGCCTAAGGGGGGATAGGCATCGGCCTCCACCTGAAATCCGTCCTGCCCGAAACGTCTTCCGTAATTTACCCTTCCGATAACCTTTCCAAAGGTATTGGTGCGCTGGCCATATTCTGCATAAAAAAGATGCCAGGGGTTGGCATCGTCAAATAAATCAACTCTGTAACCCACGCCCACATGGTTTTTCATTGTTTTCCTGGCAACCTGGTCAAGCAGGTTATCAGCTTCTTCCAGGGTGGGATCTGTTTCCAGGACTTTGTTGAGCACTTCTGCGGCCTCTTCATATTCTTCCAGGGCTATGAGCGCTTTGGCCTTTCTCATCAGGAGGTTCGTGTTTTCCGGCTCCAATTCCAGGGCCAGATTTGCATAATGTAATGATTCCTGGTAGTTTCCTGCCCATCTTTGAAGGTCCGACATGGCAAGTAAAGCTTCAATATGTCGGGGTTCCTGTGCAAGCAAATCAGTCAGCAGTTCTAGCCCTTCCTCATATTCCTCGTCCCACCCGTAGGTTCGGGCCATCAGCACGGTTGCATCGTGATATGCGGAATTGATTTCCAGAATTTCACGGCACAGCTGCCTGGCTTGCTGGGTTTCACCCTCAAAGGCAAGTTCCCTGGCCTGGAAAAACATTTGGTCGGTATTGTGCGGGGTATTGCCGTGATCCTGGGCAGGAAGGGTATTTGAGAACAGGACGGCAGCAAGAAAAAGCAGGGCAGAGATGGTCAGGGGCTTTCTCCGTATACTGTTAAACAGAAAAAGAAGTTGCTCTGTTTTCATTAGCAGGCTGGTTATTGAATTTTTTCCTGAAAAATCAACTGATAGCCAACAGTTAATTTGCACAAGGAGTTTTACCTTTTAATTATCAATCTTTTAACCCGTATAGACAGTTCGTTGGGGCTGAAGGGCTTGGTAAGGTAATCATCGGCACCTAATTTAAAAGCTTCGATGATGGTTTCTTCATTTCCAACCTTTGAAAGCACAATGACCGGGGTTTCTTTTTTAAGCTCATTGCGAATCAGGTTTATGATTTCCAGACCACCAGTAAAAGGCATTAAAAGATCGGTAATGACCAGATCATATTCCTGCTCTTTTAACTTGTCGGAGGCTACTTTTCCGTCATTGGCATTGTCAACCTCGTAGCCCTCGCGTGTGAGTTTGTGCTCAATGGCCTTGATTACCATATAGTCGTCTTCACAAACTAATATCTTCATTGTTTTCTTATATTAAAAATGGGAAAAAAGAATATTGATAGCTAATTGATTTTCAAACCCGGATTTTTTTGCTTAACGAATTAAATTTATCGCTCAAAGGTAAATAAAAATACGTTTAACAGCAGTTTTTTCTCAATAAATCAGAACAAGAATCAGTTAATCCGGTTAATACTGTTATTCTGCTTGTACGTAAAAATGAATAAAAAGTTTAAAAAAGCAATAGACAAAAAAACAATGGCAGAGACAAATTACATTTTTTTTTCAGGGTTAGTCCAGGAAACCGTCATTTGGTTTATAATAATGAGGTTTTAGTTGAAAAAACACCTAACTTTATGATAAAAAATAAAAAAACCGATTGAAATTATTGGGTGTTATGGAAAAAAATCGGGGAAAAGAATTTTCAGGAAAAACCGAAAAGGACATAAAGCGTGTAGAATCGGATCTTTCCACCCTGCTTCAGGCCGTGGAGCAAAGCACCAACTCCATAATCGTGACCGATCCACAAGGAAATATTGAATATGTAAACCGGAAATTTCTGGAAGTTACCGGGTATAAAAAAGACGAAGTCCTGGGTAAGCATACCCGCATGTTGAAATCAGGGCGGCAGTCGCCAACGTTTTACCGTGAACTTTGGGAAACCATTGCCTCGGGCAAAACCTGGAATGGAGAATTCAATAACCGGAAAAAAAACGGGGAATTTTACTGGGAGAAAGCCACCATCAGCCCTGTGCTTGATAAAGAAGGGAAAATAGTCCGCTTTTTAGGGATGAAGGAAGACATCACTGCCCGTAAAAAGGCCGAAGAAGCGTTACTTTTGGAGAAAGATCAGCTCCGGCAGATCATCGACCTGGTGCCCCACATTATATATGTGCGTAACAAAGAAAACCGCTATCTTTTGGCCAACAAAGCGCTATGCGAACTTTACGGAACAAAACGCCAGCAGCTTTTGGGCAAAACCGACCTGGAACTTTGTCCGTCCAAAGAGGCGGCCAAAAAAAGCAAAGAAGATGATCTGAGGGTGATCCGCAAAGGACATACTGTTTTTGACAGGGAGTTTGTCATGAATATTCCAGGGAAGGGTAAGAAGATATTTCAGCGGACCAAAGTTCCCTTCCGCATCAGTGGGTACGATGAAGACGTGGTTCTTGGGGTATTGATTGATATTACCCGAACCAAAAATTATGAGGAAGAAATCATTAAATCCCGGGAGGAGGCCCTGAAAGCCTCCCGTGAAAAAGCAGCCTATTTGTCGGTAATCTCCCATGAGATCAGGAGTCCGCTTAATGCCATTCTGGGTATTGCAGAGCTGCTGCCTGCCAAAGATCTTAACCCCGATCAGGCAGAAAACCTGGATATTCTTAAGTTTTCTGCCAAAAACCTGCTGGCATTGGTCAACGATATTCTTGACCACTCCAGGATGGAAGCTGGCAAACTGGAATTGGAACTGGTTCCCCTTGATTTAAAAAAACTTTTGGAAAAGATCATAAAAAGTTGGGAGCCCCGGGCCAAAGAAAAAGAAATAGGGTTAAAGCTGGATGTTGATCCCGATATTCCCGGGCAAACTTTTGGAGACTCCCTGAGATTAAGCCAGATTTTTAACAACCTGGTTGGCAATGGCATCAAATTTACCGAGCGCGGATGGGTTAAGCTTTCCGCGAAATTAAAAGCAAAAGGAAAAGATCTTTGCCGCATAGCCTTTTTTGTGGAAGATACCGGCATAGGGATTGACCCCAAAAAAATAGACAGTCTTTTTGAACCCTTTATCCAGGCAGATAGTGAAATAGCCAGAAAATATGGGGGTACCGGTCTTGGCCTTACCATCATTAAAAACCTGGTGGAGCTGCATGGCGGTGAGGTAAAGGTAAATAGCATGCCGGAGGAGGGCTCCGTTTTTTCTTTTGAGGTATCCTTCCGGTTTAAAAGTGACAGTGGCAGCGAAAAACCAAAAGATGTACCACAAGAAAAAAATTTGGAAGGGATGATCGGGTTGCTTGTGGAAGATGATGTGATGAGCATTATCCTGGCCAAAAAACTATTCGCCAGGTGGAAAGCCGATCTTTTGATTGCCGAAACCGGGAAAGAAGCCCTGGCTAAGACTAAGGAAATACCGTTTGACATAATATTGCTTGATTTGAATATGCCGGATAAAGACGGTTTTTATATTCTGCAACAGCTGAAGGCTACAGAAGGCCTTAACAGTAAAACTCCTGTGATAGCAGTGACCGGCCTCGATAAAGGGGAAATTAGAGATAAACTAAGGGATACTGGGGTTGCCGGCGTTCTTCAAAAACCATATGATGCTTCCGGGCTTTTTGAAAAAATCTCTGCACATACGGGAAAACCTCAGCAAGCAAAGGAAGTTTTAAAGGAGCGGGGATCCGGTGATACCTGCTTTGCCAGTGCTGCGAAAAAATCACCGGAAATTATACAAAGCCTGGGTGACCTGAAAAACATGCTGGAAGAAGAGGATTTAGATATATCGGATAAGGAAAAAGAAAAGATCACCAAAAAGGTGATCAGCAGGTTGGAAAAATGTGGTATGCTGTTGGAAGCCCAAAAACTGGGTGATTTTTTAAGGCTAATGACCGGTTATAAAGGGCGCAACCGTCATTTTTTATTAAAGGTCATCAAAAAAGAAATGCTGACCATGAACGGGCACCTGATCCATCTTGCAGAAAAATAAATCTTAAAGACTTTATGCTTGCTTGTTGAGCTTTTCCAGCTCTTCCCTGAGTTGCTCAATGGCCTTGAGGCAAATGGTCTTGGTTTTTTGGATAAGGTCGGGAACTTGATCCAGGTTTTCCTCTTTGTAGGCGCTTTGTTCAATTTTTTCCACATCTTCCAGGATGGAATGAATACCCATAAAGGTTAACTGGGGCTTGAACTTATGGGCTGCATTTCGCAGCGCTTTCCAGTCTTTTTTACTATAATACTCTTCCAGGCTTTCAAGGGTTTCCGGGGTGTTGTCAATAAAATAGGAAATCATGCTGGCGCTGAATTCGTGATCCCCTTCACTCAGTTGATTCAGATAATCCAGATTGATCAGCTTTTTCTGCCCATTTTCGGATGAATTATTTTCAAAGTCTTTGTGCATGGGTTTATCAGGTTGCTTATTGTTTTTTGACGATACAAGGTTAAATATTTTTTCTTTAAGATCCTCAACATTATAAGGTTTGGGAAGATAATCATCCGCTCCGGCCCCGAGGCATTTTTTCGGGGCATTTTCCGATATGCTGGCGGTAAAGGCAATGATGGGGATGTCGTGGTAGGCAGTGTGACGGTCTTTGCGTATCTCACGTATGGTATCCAGACCATCCATTATTGGCATTTGCATATCCATCAGGATCAGGTTGTAATTTTCGGTTTTTAGCTTTTCGATGGCGGAGTATCCGTTTTTGACAAAATCATAGGAAAGCCCGAGTTTTTCAAGATGTTTCCTGATCACAAACTGGTTAAGTTCCACATCCTCAGCCACCAGCACTTTTAGATTTTGCGGGAGATCCCGGTCTGTTTTCTTTTGTTCTGAGGGTTTTTCTTTTGGTTTGATAATATGCAAGGGTAAAGAGAATTCATAAGTTAAACTTTCCCCGTCCCCATGATTTGCAATAACTTCCCCGTCAAGAGCTTTGATGATGGCATTTACCTTTTCCATGGCAATGGCGAAGGGTTTGGGGGTTAATCCCTCTTCGGTGATGGGGTCTTCACCTGCAGCCTTATTCAAAACGTCTTCTACCGAAAACAACACATGGCAATGATTTCCTGCAATGCGCTCAAGATTGGCAGAAATTTTAATGCAATCGGACTGGGTAAAAGAAAGAAAATACTCTGCCAGGGTTATCAGGATTTGGTTTACCCTGAATGCATCACCCAGCAAAAGGCCGGGGATGTTGGGATCAATATGGGTCTGGGTGGCAATGTTCCTGGGTTTATTACGCGCTTCCAGAATTTGAAAAAGGTTATTCAGGTTTTCTTTTAAAGAGAATGCTTTAAGCTCAAGGGGCAAAGGTTGATCGGGCATCCGGCTTAGAAGCAGCAGGTCGTCAATCATTGCCGAAAGCAGGCGAACGGAATGGTCCATTTTTTCTAAATAGGTTCGCTGCTCTTCATTTATCCCCGATTCCTTTAGGATGCCTGTAAGCCCGGCAAGGCTGTTCAGGGGTGTGCGCAGTTCATGGCCTACCTGTGACAAGAAGCGGTCCTTAAAAAAGTCTTCTCCACTTGGGGTTTCAGAAGGGGCTGTTTCTTCCAGCGTTTTGGATAAAGCCATAAAATGATAGGGTTTCCCTTTCTCTTTTACAAAAGGGTATATAGTAGTTTTTATCCTGAACAAGCTGCCATCCTTTTTCTTGTTAACAAGAGAGCCTTCCCAGACCTTACCCCGGGTAATGGATTCCCAAAGTTCCTGGAAAAAAGAGGCAGGATGCCTACCGCTGTTTATAAACCGGTGTGTTTTGCCTTTGAGTTCTTCAGCTGAGTACCCCGACAATTTGCAAAACCCCTTGTTGACAAAGGTTATTTTACCTTTTTCATCAGTAATAACCATTAATACAGATTCTTCAAGGGTCTGTTTGTAATAATCCAGGGCCTCATCCATCGTCATGGGGGAATCATTTCCGCTACTCGAATCACCGGATTGCATAGGATGCAGTATGGTTTAATATTTTAGACGCCCAGGGTTAAAACTGCTAATTTAATAAAAAATGCATACAAAAAAGCAAAAAACTTCTGTAAAAGACCTTTATTTTGTAAAAAAAAGTAAAGAGCGAATTTCCTGCCTTCGATCTGGGGTTCTTTCTAAAAAAAAGTAATTTTGTTTTAAACCATTCCCTTTTGTGGGTAAAAAACACTTGCTCTTCATCGGGCATCAAATTTAAAACAATTACAGATGGCAAATAGCATAAAAAGTGCAATCCTTTTAATTTTATTGACATCGCTGAGTTTTAATGTTGATGCCCAAAGATTTTATGGAGGGATCAATGCCGGGTTAACCGCCAGTGAAGTTTCCGGTGACATGGCCGGTGGCCCCGATAAGTTGGGATGGTTTGCTTCGGTTTATACAAAAACCAATCTGTCCACTTATTCTTTTTTGCAGCTGGAGCTGATGGTTGTTCAAAAAGGCAGCCGGGTAGTGCCCGATGAACCCGGCCACCGGGACTATAAGTTTTATCTTCAGTATGTAGAAATCCCCCTTGTATTTAAATTTGATTTTTCTGTTTTTGGCGATCTCCCCCTTGTTGAAAGGTTAGCCGGAGAAGCCGGGCTTTCCGCATCGGTACTTGTCGATCATTTTGAAGAAGAGAATGGGCTTGAAGTCGACCTAACCGCTTCCAGGCCTTTCAACAGGGCTGAACTCAATGCATTGATAGGCCTTTACTATCCTGTTGGAGAGATCATGGAAATACATTTAAGGTTTTCTCAGGGAATAACCCCCCTTCGGCCTCATGAGGGAGGATCAAAAGTATGGTACAACCGGGGTCAATACAATACGGTTTGGTCTTTTGGGATAGCCTTTACCTTTTTTTAATAAAATTATTCCGTTAGTTATGGTTTTCGTTCTCCCGCTTTAGTTGGAGGTGAACTCATTTTGGATATCCAGGTAGCCGGGATAGGAAATGGATCTTCCTCCCACTTCTACGTAAGGTTTTGCCCGGAGGGTGATTCTTGTGGGTTGGTTGCCTGCCCCGGCCAGGTTCAGGCCGAAATTTAACAATGCATTTCCGGTTTTTCCCGAAAGGGCAGATTTAAGATCTGCCTCAATAAAAAGGGGTAGTGTGGAAATACCGTCATTGGGCGGTATTTCTATCCTTTGGTTGGTGGTTCCTTCCGCAATTTGCTCATCATCAATCAGCATGATCCAGTCTAAACGGTTCAAAGATGCCCTGGCCTGGTTCGGATTTTTTATATCCACATTCAGGGTCAGGCTAAGGGGAAGGGTTCCGGATGCCAAAGCCCCGGTAATTCTTGCTGCATCTGCCAGAGAGAGTTCGGAAAGGCTGCTGACCTGTTGCACATTGATGCCGGCAAGGGTAATATCTTCTGCACTGCCCAAGCGGAACTCACAGCGCGAAAAAGAAACCATCTCCTCCAGCATGGAGCATCCCGGCATAGACAATACAGCTACCATAACGGTAATGATCAAGTTGCGAAATTTCATTTTTCGTGGATTTTTTAAAAATCTTGGTTCAGTTCATATTCTTCCTTAAGAATTGATGAAAAAAGCGGAAGGTAGTAAGCAAAGAAAAAGCCTTCGCGATTGGTGGGATCGCGCAGGTCGGTCAGAAATAATTCCAGGTAACGGGAACCTTTAAACCTTACAAAACGCTGTGGAACTTCGGTTTTGCCAAAATCTCCAGCGAAATAAAATTTGCGGGGGTGATTAATACCCCTGAAAGCAGCCGGGAATTTATCAGGGATATTGTTTTTCTCTAAAACAGCTTTGCCTGCTTCATTTACCGGGATCTCAAACCATGATATCACCTCCATGGCCCGGGATCGCGGAAAGGTGACCTCAAACCATCCGGGATAGGCTATACGGTTGGGAATGCCATAATTTTTTCTGTGCTGGAAGGTGGTGGTAATTTCAGGAACCGGAGTTTGCAAATGCTTCGGGTATTCCAGGATCACCACTTTTTCATTTTCGTTTACCAGCATGATTCCGCTTTCGGTAAATTTCCAATCACTATTGTTTTGGGCTTCATATAAATCAATAAGCCAGGCGGGAACCCTGTCTGTGTCAGCTTTGTTGAGTGTGGGCATAAACCTGCCGTTCCATCCCTGCCAGCGCAGGTTAAAAATCTGCTCTGCCCTTTCCTGCAATACCCGTGGAGAAGGGGAGGTCAAAAAGTTGAATTCGGCAATCACCATTTTATCATTGGCGATCATATTTTCTATCAGGTCAAGGTCGCGTTCGCTGAGGCCTCCGTAAATTTTATGGTATGGCAACACCTTGTCATCGTTTTTATGCCACTGGTGGGCATAAACTCCGTAAGTGTCAGCAAAATAAACCAGGTTCAGGTCTTTGGCCAGTTGATGAAAAGTTTCCTCATTCTTATCGTTCAGGTCGCGCACCCTGAAGTTTCGGCCTTCTTTTGGAAAAAACCCGATGTAATCCTCCAGCGGATCATAAAAAGAGCCTCCGGGTTTCACGTACTTTCTGTGGGTAAGCACCCAGTTGGTCGCGTAAGATGTTAACGACACAGAGTCGGTTACCGATTTATTTACAAATAAAACATTAAAGGGTTTTTTGGGGGTAAGTTCCCAGGAAAATCTTAACAACAATGGGACCCCGATAATAATAGTCCATAAAATGATAAGGATAATATGACGCTTTTTCATAAAATCAAAAAATTTGCTTTTAGGCTTTAACTGCCGCCGGAAAACCGTTGCCACCCATTCAGAAAACACTTGTTAAATTTTGGGCAAGGTAAGAAAAATATATAGCGGGTTATTGGTGCTGTTACCGATTTTTTTCGTGGTTTTCTCCTATAATTAAGAAATTGTTAAAACAACATTAAGTAATCAATAAATCCCGGGTGCCCATATCGGAATAATTTTGATTAAAGGTTAATTTTGGGCCGGATATGAGTTAAGTCCTTTGTTGACAATAAAAATGAATTAAAATAGCGTTTGCTTTGGTTCTTTGCATCTTCAGTTTATTTTATGATTATTTTTGAATTGCACTTTCCCAATACTTAAAAACCCACCTGCATGGACAAACAAGAGTATTCCATTTTGCTGGTTGACGACGAACCCGACATTCTTGAATTCGTTGGTTATAACCTTAAAAAAGAAGGCTACAAAGTCAGTACCGCGCTCAATGGTATGGAGGCCATTGAACTTGCCAAAAAAACCAGGCCTCACCTGATCATCCTTGACGTGATGATGCCCGGAATGGATGGCATGGAAACCTGCCGGGAGTTGAAAAAAATCCCTGAACTTTCGCGCACGATCATTACCTTTTTAACGGCCCGCAACGAAGATTATTCTCAGCAGGCAGGATTTGATGCCGGGGGAGATGATTACATTCCAAAACCCATCAAGCCCGGATTGCTTATCAGCAGGGTCAAAGCATTGCTGAGGCGATATTCCTGGGGTGAACCCGGGGCTGAGCTTAGCAGGGCAGGAAATATTGCCATTGACAGGGAGCGCTATTTAATATTAAAGGATGACCAGGAAATTTCTCTTCCTAAAAAAGAATTTGAATTGCTTACCTTATTGGTTTCCAAACCCAATAAGGTTTTTTCCCGTGAGGAGATTTTTGCCAATATCTGGGGCAACAAAGTGGTGGTGGGCGATCGTACCATTGATGTGCATGTTAGGAAGCTGCGTGAAAAACTGGGGATTGAAAATATCAAAACGGTTAAAGGGGTAGGGTATAAATTTGAATCTATCTGAGTACCGGGTAAAAAAACTTGATTGTTTATCATTCCCTAATTTCAGTTTTGGTGAGCATGCCGGATTTCTTTTGCTATTTTTTTGAAAATTATTCCTTTGGTAAGGTTTTATACTTAATATTGACCTCTTAATAGTGTTATGAAGTTCAATTCTCCAAAGAAATTATCCGGAATTGCCGCCTTGCTGGTGGCCGGCCTGTTTTTGTTTATCCATTTTATTTCCAGGCTTCTTGGTTATGTAAGTTTTTCCTTGCCCATCCTGTTGGTCACCGGCGGATTGCTTTTCCTTTTTGCATATTTTCTGTTTAAGTATATTTTGGAAAAATTTATATATGAAAAGATCAGATTGATTTATAAAACCATCCATGATCTAAAAGCGCCCAAGGGGCAAAAGAAGGCCATAATCTTTCACAAAAAGGACATCATCAGCCAAACCAACCAGGAGGTATTGCAATGGGCCGACGACAAGAAAAAAGAGATCGAAGCCCTGAAGCAGCAGGAAGCATATCGCCGTGAGTTTCTTGGAAACGTTTCCCATGAATTGAAAACGCCCATTTTTAACATCCAGGGTTATGTGTTGACTTTGCTGGACGGAGGGCTGGAAGACCCCTCCATCAACCGGCGATACCTGCTTCGAACAGAACAGAGCATTAACCGGATGATCTCCATCATTGAAGACCTGGAAGCCATTGCCCGCCTAGAGTCGGGAGAATTAAAACCCAAATATTCCAATTTTGACCTGGGTTCTCTTACCAAAGAGGTGATGGAGTTCAATGAGATCAAGGCAGCAAAAAAAAATATCAGGATTTTTCTTGCCCGCAATTACGATGCGCCCATTCTGGTGTATGCCGATCGCGAAAGGATACAACAGGTGCTGATCAACCTCCTGGTTAATTCGATCAAGTACGGAACCGAAAACGGGCAGACCAAGATCAGCTTTTTTGATATGGATGAGCACATCCTGGTAGAGGTTACCGACAGCGGAGTGGGCATACCCAGAGAAGAACTGCCCAGGGTATTTGAACGGTTTTATCGTGGGGAAAAAAGCCGCACCCGCCACAAGGGTGAAGGCGGTTCGGGCCTGGGTCTGGCCATTGTAAAGCATATCATCGAGGCCCACAACCAAACCATCAATGTAAGGAGTACCCTGGGGGTAGGTACCACCTTTGCTTTTACCCTGAAAAAAGGAAAATTTTCTTCCTCCCCAAAACGATCAATGCTCCTTTTTTAACCATGTTTTGAGAGGATTGTTAATTATTCGTTGATAAGTTTTTACCCAAACAAGTAGTATTTTGCCTTATTTTTACCGACGAAAAACCGTTTTTGCTTTTCTTAATGGAAAATTTATTTAAACTTAAGATAATCTTAAACTTAAGAATGGTTTTGTTTCACAGGCCAGGCAGTAATTTTGAAACCGGATTTTGTTGAGATAAATAAATCGAAAACAACCATTAACCTTTTAAACACAAAACCCACATTACAATGAAGCAAAAAATTACATTTTTTGGATTAATTTCCCTGGTGTTGCTGCTGTTTACTACAACTGCAACATACGGACAGGCTCCTGTGGGAGCAAACTTCAATGGAGTAGTAAGGGATGCGACTACCGGGGAGACTTTGCCCGGGGCCACAATCATTGCTGTCCATGTTCCTTCCGGCACTCAATATGGTACTGTAACCCGTTCTGATGGGCGCTTCAACTTGCGCAACGTGCGGGTAGGTGGACCTTACACGTTAAGAGTCTCATTTGTTGGTTACCGGAGTGCCGAAGAAACGGATATTAATTTGGAGCTTGGACAGGAATACACCATTACTTTTGAGTTGGTGGATGAGGCCGTTGAACTGGGAGAAGTAGCCATTATTGCACAACGAGATGCTTTGATCTCGGGTAACCGCACAGGGGCCCGCTCCAGGGTGAGCCGCGAACAATTGGACGCCCTTCCCTCCATCAGCAGAAGTATACAGGATTTTACCCGTTTGAGTCCCCAGGTAAGTGGCAATAACATTGCCGGCCGGAGTGGACGCAGAAATGCCATTCATATTGATGGCGTTACTTTCGACGATCGTTTTGGTCTGGGAAGCGATGCCATTCCCACCATCGGCAACCCCATTTCCCTGGATGCCATTGAAGAATTCCAGGTGGCCATTGCCCCATACGATGTGCGTCAGGGCAACTTTACCGGTGGAGCCATTAATGCCGTTACCCGCAGTGGGACCAACACTTTTGAAGGTTCTGCCTACTATTTTGGCCGGAATCAGGACTTTATCAGCGGAGAATTAATGGGAGAGGAAAGCCCCATTGATGATTTTATCGAATACCAGACCGGTTTGCGTCTTGGCGGCCCGGTGATTGAAAATGAATTGTTTTTCTTCATTAATGCTGAAATCAAAAGGGAAAGCAGCCCGCTATTTGATTTTGGTGAGTCAAATTTTTTAGGAACCACAGGCGAGCTGGATGATATCATAGACATCGCCCAGAATGTCTGGGGGTATGATCCCGGTGGTTATGACCGCATGACCCAGCGCACCGACGACTGGAAAGTTTTTATGAAGTTCGACTGGAACCTTTCCAACATCCACAGGCTAACTTATCAGCAAAACCTGGTTAACGGATATGATGACCGCGGAATCTCCAGGGGAAGATTTGCTTTCTCCCTTGCCAATCGCCAATACCGCCAGCGTGGAAACCAGAGCAATTTCTCCTTGCAGTTAAATAGTGCCTGGTCTGAAAACCTGATTTCTGAGGCCAAAGTTGCCTATACCCGTTTACGTCAGGAAGCTGATTATGGCGATCCTTTCCCGAGCGTCAGGGTAGAGACCCCCAGTGGTTACAACGTGGACTTTGGCGTGGAAAGATTCCGTCATGCCAACCAACTCGACCAGGACTATTTTGAGATCACGGCCAATATGACCTATTTTACCGGAGAACACACCCTGACCTTTGGAACCAACAACTACCTGAATACTTTCCGCAACCTTTTTATTCAGGATGCACTGGGCACCTATACATTTGCTAATATATATGATGGTGAGGATCTTGTCCAAAGTGGTATTGAGCGTTTTGCCCTGGGTGCGCCCAACAGGTATCAGTTTAGCTATTCTACAGATGAAGCGCTTTACGGCAGACTTCCCGAAGCCAACTGGGGTTATAATACTTTTGCCGTTTATGCACAGGACGAATGGAGGGTAACTGACTTATTGAACCTGACTTTCGGGGTACGTGCCGACCTGACCGTATTCCCGGATGATCCGCCTAGCAATCCGACTTTTGCCCAGGATTTCCCAGGGTTTGATACCGGAAATGTTCCGGATCCAACCCTCCAGCTTAATCCCCGCGTTGGATTTAACTGGAATGACGGAGAAACCCAGATTCGTGGTGGGGTAGGTCTGTTCTCCGGTGGAGAACCCGGGGTATGGCTTTCCAACCAATACAGCAATACCGGTGTTGATGTTGCCCGGCTGGATGTCAGGGATAATTTCGATGCCGGATTCTTTTCCCCCGACGTGGATAACCAGCCGAGGCCCGGAACAGCTGCCGGTTTGGATCCTATAGAAACCACCGAGGTGAACATTACCGATCCCGACTTTAAGATAAACCAGATCCTGCGTGCCAATTTGGCCGTAGAACAGCGTTTACCATGGGACCTGGTAGGGACTGTGGAGGTATTATACAGCAACAACCTGCACGATATCGACTATCAGAACCTGAATCTTGGGCCGGCCAACCCCAACGTAACCATTACCGATGGACGCCCCTTCTATGGAGATGTTGAATTTGACGAAAATGGCAATCCGGTATTCTCACAGGTTCGGACAAGCCCCAATTTTACAGATATCCTGTTACTTACCAATACAAACAAAGGAGAACAATACAGCATTACCGGTCAATTGCGCAAGGAATTCATTCGGGGTTGGTTTGCGGATGTTTCCTATACATTCTCTGACGGTACCTCTGTAAATGATGGTACTTCCAGCCGTGCAATCTCCAACTGGCAGTTCAATGAAGTGCCCGGAGATCCCAACAATGCTCCTGCAGCCAGGTCAACGCACATTACACGCCACAGGGTATTGGCTTCAGCTTCTTATCGCATGGACTATGGCAGGTATTCCACCATCTTCTCCTTTATTTATGAAGGAAGAACTGGAAACCCCTACCATTACATTTACTTTACCCCTTTTGCCAGCGGATTTAGTGCCAATGGCGACTACAGGGGTTCTAACGACCTGGTTTATGTGCCTGCTTCCGAAGATGAGGTTAACCTGGTTAGCGGCAACTGGGACGAGCTGGATGCTTTTATCAGCGCCAATCCCGCTCTGGATGATTTCCGCGGACAAATCACCGATCGTGGAGCAGGTATCCAGCCATGGATACACCACATGGACCTGCGTGTTTCCCAGCGCATCCGCACCACCGGCACCCAGTTCCTGGAGATCACCTTTGATATCATGAACTTCAACAACATGGTAGGTAGCCTGGTTGGTCAGGATTGGGGAATTGAAAGGTTTGCCTCTTTTGGCGCCGTATCTGAAATCACTTTCCTTGGATACGACGCAACCGAATTGGATGATGGCACCATTGAGCTGAAACCCAGGATCTCTTTTGATCCCGACAGGGTACCAACCAATGAAGACCAGTTTACTATATCCAATCTGAACTCCAGATGGAGAGCACAGATTGGTCTGCGCTATACCTTCTAATTTCCTGAAGAATTTTTAAGCCTGCATAAGAACCGCCTCTTAACCGGGGGCGGTTTTTTTTTGATTAGAATTGTTCTTTTTCCTGTATAAAACAAACCAAAAGCTCCTTATTTTGTTAACCTTTTATATCAGTAAACCAAAAGAATACGAATAGTATGTTACATATAACCAAAAAAGCTGTTGCGGAATTCAAGTCTCTTCTTCAGGAAGCCGGACTTCCCAATGGTGGTATCCGGATTTTCTCTTCGGGCACCGGTTGTTGCTCGGGTTCTGCCTTTCAACTCGAAATTTCCCGGAAACCCGGGACCCATGACAAGGTATTTGATTTTGACGGGTTAAAGGCTTTTGTTGCTCCTTCTGCCATGGAAATGGCCGGACGTGCTACCCTTGACTTCTTTCCCCATAAGGAGAACCCGGGCTTCCAGGTGCTTTGGCAAAACGGGGAAGCTCCTCCTGGTTGCGGGTGTAATTAACCCTTTGTTGTCAAAGATTGTTTGCGATTTTTCAGGTTTCCCTGACCTTTTTCTTTTTTTATTTTATTTTTGTCCCCGCTTAGCTTTTTTTAGCGATAGCAAAATACTTTGCTATAGTGATTATGAAATTAATTATCAGTTATCATTTTACTTAAAGTTGATTATGAGAGCTTTGAACTTCATTACCAGTTTGTTTATTCTTGTTTTTATTGTCGGGTTCAATGCCTGTCAAACCAATAATTTTCCCGGAGAGAAAGAAGCCTTGCAGGTGGTTACCCGTCACTTTGAAGCCCCGTCATATAAAGGGTATGTGGAAGTTTTGGAAATTGATGAGTTGGAAGGCCGGGAAAGCACATATATGGATACCCGCTTTTATGACTTGCAATTTGTTATGAAGGTAGAAGTGAGCAAAGCCAATGTCATTTCCCGTCATTTCCTTCCCGACCGCTTCCAGGTAAATGAAGAGTGGGCAAGTTCATACCATATCCGCATGGAGCGGGCAACAACTATGGAAGAAAAACAGGAAGTAAAAGAATTTTATAACTCCAGGACTTTCTCGGAAGGGAAACACCGAATCGGTGTAAACCTGACGTTTTCAGAACTGGACGGCCGGTGGTTTTTTTCCAGCCTCTCGATGACGCCACTCAGGGAAGGAAAGCCTTTTGAAAAAGATGATCTTAAAATAGGAGATGATCTTTAAAAGGCCCAGCCTAAGTTGATATATCCGGAAAATTTATTGGTCTGGGGACTATATGAAAAGGTGACTTCCATGGGCCCGATGGCCGATAAATAACCGATACTGGCCCCGGCTCCCATTATTAAATTATCCGAAGAAAGTTTTTCCACCTGTCCGATATCAAAATCATATAAAGCAGCGTTGAATAAGGCGCTTGTGGAAAATCCGCTTCCAAGATCCTTTCTCCATCCAAGGGCACCTGCAATGACTGCATCCGACAGCACTTCATATTCATTAAGCCCGGCAAATACTAATTGGTTTTTAAGGAAATGATAGGTTCCGCCAAGGTTGAAATTATTGATGAACCCCTGTTCGTAAGCAAAATTATATCCTGCCTGGAATTGGGTAAAATTGGTAACGCCTCCTCCAAGCGGGCTATAGGTTTCCCAGTTGAATCTGAGCTGGAAATAATTGCTGATGTTGATGCCCGCATCCTCCAGACCATAACGTTCTTCTCCGTCAATAGTGGTTTTCAGTGATGGTTTCTGGTTAAAGAAATACGATCCCCTGATCATTACCCTCTGGCCACGCAAGGGAAATGCATGTCGGTCCAGGCTGTTGTATCGCCATCTTCCGAATAATTCCATGGAACGGTTATGTCCGCGAATTTCCTCATTAGCGCGGATATTGGGCGACAGGCTTTGATAGTAGTATCCCCATCCGGCAGATAAATAGCCATGGCGGGCAGTGGTTTGATTAATTGATCCTTCGCCTCTGAGGTAGGTTTGGCTGTATTCAGCGGTTTTCTCAAAATCAATGAATACCGGGAAAACCAGGTAATTTGCCCTTACTTCCAAGTTTAACCATCTTTTTTGTGCTTCATCAAGGTTAAGGTGAATTCCTGCCTTAAATGAAGGTTTCTCCCCAATGCTGGTTCTGACATAAGCAGATGAATTGTAAGTTAGGAACCTGCTGGTGGATAGCTCCCCAATCAGCCCAACTCCGGTAAAAGAACTGTAATGGATCCCAGCTGCCAATTGAGCCATTGGCCGTTCGGAGAGTTCGAGAGATAAAAGCACCCTGTTTCCCCCTGGCCTAGGGATTACCCGGTAGTGGATCCTGTCGAAAAGGGCCGTGGCATGCAGCTGTTTAATGGACAGATTGATGGTTTCAGGTGAAACCGTATCTCCCTTACGGATGTTCAGATTGTTCCGAACCGCCCAGGGTTTAATATCTTTCAAGCCATGGTATGCAACAGAATCAATAATCAGTGCTTCCGGATGACTTAGGGCTTTCTGTTCTTTTTTCCGAACCTGATGTTCGCTATGTCCATGTTTTTCAGCTAATTGTTTGAATTCCCGGTAATATTCTTTTCCGGCAATTTTACCCTGTTCAATAATCTCCTTTGCGCTGCCAAAGCTGGCAGCAGTAAATTCATTCAGATCAGGGGCAATGTATAAGTCGGTTTGTTTAAAATCTTCAGGAAAGCTCAGGGCATCCCTGTAAAAACCAAGCTGGTATAAAATATCTATGGGGGAGGTAAGCTTCTCGGCGGGTCTGAGCCCCTGCGAAACATTTATTCCAATGGCAAAGTCAGCACCCATTTCCTTAACAAGGGATACAGGGAAGTTTTGCACCACTCCTCCGTCTATGAGGCGCCTGTTCTCTATTTCTACTGTGGTGAATACCGATGGAATCGCCATGCTGGCCCTGATGGCTTTTACCAGGTCTCCCTCGCGCAAAACCACGGCCTCTCCGGTACCCAGATCGGTGGCCACGCAGGCAAAGGGAATCGGGAGTTCGTCAAAGTTTTGCACCTTGTATACTGGAAGAAAGATTTTATTGAGCAGGTTCCATAGTTCCTGCCCCTCAATGGCCCCTGAGGGTAAACGAAATTGCCAGTCTTCTATGGGAAGCTCAAGAATATGGCGTCCGTGGTCTTCTTTTTTTCTGGGATGCACATTCCGTAAATCGGGTCTGCGCGTAAAAATCCGCTCCCAGTCCACCGAAAGGGCTATTTTTTCTATTTCAGCCGCAGTGTATCCGGCAGCGTACATACCGCCGATAATGCTGCCCATGCTGGTTCCGGTAATGTAATCGATCTGAAGCCCTGCACTGTCTATGGCATGTAAAATTCCTATATGGGCAAACCCCTTGGCACCACCTCCGCTTAAGGTAAGGCCAATTTTTGGACGGGTTTCTTTTGCCGGTTCATCCCCTGCAAAAGCCAACCCCGGGCCAGAAAAAGCAGTTGAAAAAAAAACCCATAACCCCACCATAACCGCCGGAATAATTTTCATGGTTTGCCTCACTTGATATTATTCAAAAATAATGGATTTTCCCGGAAAATGGAATGCTTCCAAATGAAAGGTAATTTTTCCGAATCCATCACGGAACAATTTTTTTTAAAATTTGTTACTTGGAATGAATTTAAACTGCAAAAACTATGAAAAACCCAATCAGAATATCCGGTTTTTTGATGTTTCTAATGATTATTTTTTCGGGGTTTTCAGCAAATGCCCTTGAAAAGGAAGAAACTTCGAATACCCCCGGAGAGGCAGAGTTTACCGTGCTGGGACTATGCGGCATGTGTAAAGAGCGAATCGAACAGGCCGCCTACAGTGTGAGAGGGGTACGCAGGGCCGAATGGGATCAGGAGAGTCAGAAACTATCGGTACGATACCGGCCCAACCGCACCAGCCAGGAAGAAATTGAGAGGACCATTGCCAAAGCCGGCCATGACACTGAAAACTTTTTGACCAGCGATGAGAAACATGCCAATTTGCATCATTGCTGTGTTTACCCCCGGGATCCGGAAAAGTTAAAAACCAGCAAAAGGTATGATGAGGAATAACCGGTGAAAAGCGCATCCAAAATGAAAAAAGAATATAAAATTCAAGGGCTTCACTGCCATGTATGTGTGGACAAGATCAGGACTTCCCTTGCTGGTATCAATGGAGTGGAAAGTGTTTTTGTGGATATGGGCGAGGGTGAAGTGCATATCCGTTTTTCTGATGAAATACCAGTTGACAGGCTCAATATGATTATCGGTGAACTAGGTGATTATCGAATGATTGAAAAAAATTCATAATTTTGCCTTGAATGAAAAAATGGTTTCGCCATATCATTGCCATTCTGCTTGCATTCATGTTTCTGGTTTCATTTACCGGGATCAGGATGCTGATCCATCATTGCCTTTCGTGTGACACCACCGAATATGCTTTTGCCTTGCAGGCAGAGGATTGTTGTGGTGGGATCCATCATCACCATGAGGCAGCATGCTGTGAAGTAGCTGATGATATGGAGGGGGCTTGTGATATGCAAGAATCCAATCATTGCTGCGAAACCGAAATTCAATACCTGAAAAATGAATATCAGGTTGCCCAGGAAAGGTTGCTTCCCAAAGTGTTGCCTGTTGAGATGGCCGCCCTTCCTTTAGATTTTTCCAATCTGCAGCCGGAGCCTTCCGTTCTGAAAAGCACAGGAAACATTACCTTTATTCCCCCTCCACCAAAGCTTACCGGGAGGGATTTTGTGCTTTTTACCCACCAGCTGAAATACTGCTAACTTTTCCTTTTTGCTTTTTTTCCTGCCCCTGCCGGACAGGTGGATATTCTATTTTTTTAATCAGCAAAAAGAAAAGGAATGGATTCTTTTAAAAACTTAATCACAATAATAATTGCATTGTTTTTTGCCGGACATGCCGGGCTAATTGCCCGGGAAAAAATGGTTCGCGGGCATGTTTTTGAAATGGAAGCCCATCATGACCATTTTCACAAAGTGCCCCTTACTGGTGCCAATGTGGTTTGGCTTGGTACTACACAAGGGGTGGCCACCGACCAATATGGGAAATTTGATCTGGAGGTTACCGTTGAACTTCCCCACAAGCTGGTGGTGAGCTATATCGGCTACACGAGCGATACCATAGAAGTAACCGGCACTAACCAAGAAATTGAAGTCATTATGGCCACTACGCGTGATCTGGATGAGGTGGTGGTGACGGGACGCCAGGTTGGGGCACATTATTCCGCTCTTGAGCCGGTTTTGACCCAGAAGATCACTTCCAGCGAGATGCAGCGGGCCGCCTGTTGTAATCTTTCGGAAGCCTTTGAAACGAGTGCTTCAGTTGATGTTTCTTACAGTGATGCCGTAACCGGGGCCAAGCAGATTCAGATGCTGGGTCTTGCAGGAATCTACAGCCAGATCCTGGTGGAATATATTCCATCGGTGAGGGGCCTGGGTCAGCCTTACGGGCTTTCCTATATTCCCGGGCCATGGATGGAGTCCATACATATTTCTAAAGGGGCCGCCAGCGTGGTAAACGGGTATGAATCCATTACCGGGCAGATCAGTGTGGAACTGAAAAAGCCCGAAGATTCAGAACAGTTTTATTACAACTTCTTCGCCAGCAGCGAGGGGGCCGTGGAGAGTTCGGCCAATGCAGCCTTCCAGCTGAGCCCTTTTTGGTCGACCATGATCATGGCCCATGGGGAGTATTTTAACAATAAAATTGACCACAACCACAATTCATTCCTGGATCATCCTTTAATGAAAAAGTATAACGTATTGAACCGTTACCGGTATGACCGGCCGGGCGTGATGGAGTCGCAATTTGGGTTTAAGCTGATGCAGGAAGATCGTGAAGGCGGGCAGAAGGATTTCTTTACCAATGGGGCAAACTGGGGTTCTGATGAGTATTATGGATTTGGCATCAACACCAAACGGTTTGAAGCTTTTGCCAAAACAGGCTTCTTTTTCCGCAGCATGCCCAATGCCAGTGTAGGTTCCCAGCTGAGCTTTTCGCATCACAGCCATGATTCTTTTTATGGGCAGCGAACCTATGACGGGGAGCAAAATACCTTTTATGCAAATATCCTTTTTGAGAATATCATTGGCAATCCCGACCATAAATTTGTAACGGGGGTTAGTTATTTGTTTGACGACTATAGCGAAACCCTCAGCGATTCCATTTTTGAACGCAGGGAGTCGGTACCCGGCGCATTTTTTGAATACACCTACCATACCCATGAAAAGTTCACGGCCATTGCCGCTGCCCGTGCAGACTATCATAATCTTTACGGGACCTTCTTTACCCCGAGGATGCACCTTCATTTTAATATCAATGAGCAAACCACTGTGAGAGGGTCGGCAGGCAGGGGTTACCGTGTTCCCAATCTGATTGCAGAAAATGCAGGCCTGTTGGTTAGCAACCGTACGTTGGAAGTTGCGGAAGACATTCAGCCGGAGGAAGCCTGGAATTATGGAGGCAGCATTACCCGCCGTTTCGACCTCTTTGGCAATGAAGCTTCCATGGCTGCCGAATACTACCGCACCGACTTTGTGAACCAGCTGGTGGTGGATGTTGATACCGATCACCAGCAAGCTATTTTTTACAACCTTCGTGGTGATTCTTATTCCAATAATTACCAGGTGGAGTTGAGTTTTGAGCCGCTAAGACTTTTGGAAATCACCGCAGCTTACCGTTATTCCGATGTTAAGGTTACCATTAACGATGAACTGCGCTCCAAGCCTTTTTCCAACCGATACAGGGGTTTACTGACCGGTTCCTATGCTAACCGCAACAACAACTGGCAGTTCGACCTTACCGGTCAGTTCAACGGGGCCAGCCGCATACCGGAGTTACCGGCAGAATACCACATGCCGTCCGAGTCACCGGCCTATACCATAGTCAATGCCCAGGTTACTTACCGATGGGGAAGTTTAGATGTGTATTTCGGTGGGGAAAACCTTACCGATTACCGTCAGAAAGACCCCATTGTAAATCCCCACGCTCCTTTTGATGAAGGTTTTGACGGGTCTCTTATCTGGGGGCCGGTTATGGGCAGGAAATTTTATATGGGATTGAGGTACTCTATTAACCGAGGCTGATTTTTTGTTCTGAAATAATCAAAGCCTGGCTTGCCCATAAGTCAGGCTTTTTTTATTCAGGCAAAGGCGGTAATCCCATTGATAATTATTATATTATAGGCAGTATTTTGATTAGAATCTGGTCAAGCCCCGTGCGATGAAGCAAAAGATATTGAAAAAGCTGGACATATTGGCTGACGCGGCCAAATATGATGTTTCCTGCTCTTCCAGCGGGTCTTCCCGCTCGGGCAAGGATGGAGTCGGGAATTCCGTGAAAGCCGGGGTATGCCATTCTTTTACCGAGGACGGGCGTTGTATTTCCCTGCTTAAGATTCTTTTTACCAATCACTGCATTTATGATTGTGCTTATTGTGTGAACCGCAGCAGCAACGATATCAAACGCTCGGGTTTTACCGTGGAGGAGATGGTTGACCTGACCATCAATTTCTACAAACGTAATTACATTGAGGGTTTGTTTTTAAGCTCCGGAGTAATGGTGAGCCCCGACTATACCATGGAGCGGTTGACTGCGGTGGCCCGTAGGCTCAGGCAGCAGGAAAAGTTTAACGGGTACATTCATCTGAAAGCCATTCCGGGAGCCAGTCCTGATCTGTTGGCAGAGGCCGGCCTTTATGCCGACCGCCTGAGCGTGAATATTGAGATCCCCTCCGAGCAAAACCTGAAACTTCTTGCCCCGGAAAAGAATTTTCCAAGCGTGTATGATCCCATGAACCAGATTCACCAGGCCATTTCTATAAGCAAGGAGGAGCGGAAAAAGTACAAAAAAGCCCCGAGATTTGTTCCCGCCGGTCAAAGCACACAGCTGATCGTGGGGGCAAGCCCCGAAAGCGACCTGCAAATTCTGCGTTTGGCTTCGGGGTTTTATAAGGAACAAAACCTGAAAAGGGTTTACTATTCGGGTTTTATACCTGTCAACACCTCGGATAAACGACTGCCTGCAATACAGCAACCACCCCTGCTAAGAGAGAACAGGCTTTACCAGGCAGATTGGCTCATGCGGTTTTACCAATTCAGTTACAATGAGATCGTGGATGAAAACAACCAAAACCTGGATCCCGGCATGGATCCCAAACTGGCTTTTGCGTTGCGAAATCCACAATTGTTTCCCGTCGATCTGGATAAGGCACCTTATGAAATGATCCTCAGGGTGCCCGGTATCGGGGTACGTTCGGCAAAGATCATTGTTGCCAACCGCCGGTTTGGACGTATCGGACTTTCTCATCTAAAAAAAATGGGAGTTGCCCTCAACCGTGCCAAATATTTTATCCTTTGCCGGGATATTCCATCACCTTCCCGGGTGCTATATCCGGAGCAGGTGCGCCGTAAACTGCTTAAGCCAAAAAGCCCTCTGGGAAAACAATTAAGCTTGTTTTAGTATGACAAGAATATTGTCGGAAAATACAGGCTATTTGTATGACGGAACCTTTGACGGTTTCCTTTGCGTGATATTCAAAGCTTTTGAATATCGCTCCGAACCTGCATTTATCCTTCCGCAAAACCGCAATACCCAGATGGTGCTTGGAGATTTTATTAAGGTGGTTACCGATCCTGAAAAAGCCAAAAGGGTATGGCATGGCTTGGGCAATTGCACCAATCAGCGCAATACCCGCCTTGTGCATGTTGCCTTTTTGTCGGAACTGCCGGAAGTGGAAATGTTGATGTGGCGCTACCTTAAAAAGGTCTTCCGCGATAAGTCAGGCCGATTTTACCTGAACATGCTCGACGATGACGTTTTTGAACTGGTACAAACTGCACGGAAAGTAAAAAAAGAGGTGCATCGTTTTCACGGGTTTATCCGCTTTCAAAAGACCGCCGACGGAATGTATTTTGCACCCATCGATCCCGATCACAACATCCTTAGGTTGCTGGCACCTCACTTTAAAAGCCGTTTTCCCCGGCAAAAATGGGTCATTTACGACACCCGCAGAAATTACGGTCTTTATTATGATTGCAGTATGGTGAGGGAGATTATTTTGGATGACCATAAAATTAACTTTCATTCAGGCAACCTGGCCAAAGAAGTTAAAGACCTGGATGAAGATTATTATTGCAGCCTTTGGAAGCACTATTACGATGCGGTGAATATTCTTGAGCGGAAAAACCACCGGCAAATGAAAAACTTCATGCCCAAACGCTACTGGAAATACCTTCCCGAAAAAAACAAACCGGGCGGTACCACCGGATGATCCTGAAAAAATTCAATTCGAAAAATTTTCTCAACTTTGCCCCATTGTAATCTGCGGGAGCAAAATGGCCAAAACCCATCATAAAAACCGGGAAAAGTTACAACCCATTATTCAAACCCTTCCTTCAAAACCAGGTGTTTACCAGTTTTTTGATGAGAAGGGCAAGGTGATATATGTAGGGAAGGCAAAAAATATTAAAAAGCGCGTTGCATCCTATTTTAACCGCGACAGATACGATAGTGGTAAAATAATGGTCATGGTGAGGCGGGTTGCCGACATCCGGCATATTATTGTGGACACTGAACTGGATGCGCTGCTGCTGGAAAACAACCTGATAAAAAAATACCAGCCCCGTTACAATGTTCTGCTCAAGGACGATAAAACCTTTCCCTGGATTTGCATAAAGAATGAACCCTTTCCCCGCATTTTTCCGACCCGCAATTTGGTGCGCGACGGAAGCAAATATTTTGGGCCTTATGCTTCCGTAAAAATGATGAATGCCCTTCTGGACCTGGTGCGTCAGCTTTTTCAATACCGCACCTGCCGCCTGAACCTTACAAAGGAAAATATTGAAGCGGGAAAATTCAAAGTTTGCCTGGAATACCATCTTGGCAACTGCCTTGGGCCATGCGAAGGACTTCAGGATGAGTCAGACTACCAGGAAACCATAAACCGAATAGAAGACATCCTGAAGGGCAACCTGGGAACTGTAACCCAGGAACTGAAGGGGCTGATGAAAAAGTATGCCGATGAGTTTGCTTTTGAGAAAGCCAATGTGGTAAAAGAAAAAATTGAACTGCTCGAAAAATTCCAGGCCAAATCCATGGTGGTAAATCCCTCTGTCAGCAATGTGGATGTGTTTTCCATTGTCAGCGACCAGGAATTCGGGTTTGTGAATTTCCTGAAAGTGGTCAATGGCGCCATTGTGCAGTCCCATACCCTGGAGATTAAAAAGCGGCTTGAGGAAACCGATACGGAGCTTCTGGAGGTTGCCATAACCGAATTGCGGCAGCGGTTTAACAGTGATGCCCGGGAGGTAATCCTTCCCTTAAAAGTGCAAACCCCTTTGCCTGATGTAAAATTTACTGTACCCAGGCGGGGAGACAAGAAAAAGCTGCTGGAGCTTTCGGAGCGCAATGCAAAATATTACCGCCTGGAAAAACTAAAGCAACAAGAGCTGGTGGATCCTGAGCGGCATACCCGGAGGATACTTGAGCGGATGAAGGAGGATTTGCGGTTGAATATCCTACCGGTACATATTGAATGTTTTGACATCAGCAACACACTGGGGGCCCAGCCGGTGGCTGCCATGGTGGTTTTTAAAGATGCCCGTCCAAGCAGGAAAGAATACCGACATTACAACATCAAAACCGTGGAAGGCCCCAACGATTATGCTTCCATGGAGGAGGCTGTATTTCGCCGTTATAAAAGGCTTTTGGAAGAAGGACAACCTTTTCCGCAACTGGTAGTGGTAGATGGGGGCAAAGGGCAGCTGAGTTCTGCCATTGCTGCATTGGAAAAGCTGGGCTTAAGAAAAAAAATCCCGGTTATCGGTATTGCCAAAAGGCTTGAAGAGATCTATTATCCCGGGGACAGCGTTCCTTTATACATTGATAAAAAATCAGAAACCTTAAAGGTGATCCAGCATATGCGTGATGAAGCCCACCGCTTTGGGATCAGTCACCATCGCGGCCGCAGGCAAAAAGCAAGCCTTAAATCGCAATTATCGGAAATTAAGGGAATCGGACCAAAAACAGCTGAGATACTGCTGAAAAAATTCAGATCCGTAGCCGGTATAAAAAAGGCCGGTTTCGTAGCATGGAGCGAAACGGTGGGCCCCTCAAAAGCAAAAATATTGCAGGCTTTCTTTCAGAACAACCAGGAAGGCAAATCCAATTTTCCCTGATGTGAAAACTTTTTTGTTTCTTTATACCTAATTGCACCAAAAAGTAATGGAAAAACAATCCGGGATAGAAAGGTTTATGATTTGGCGGCTGAAGCACATCAACGACCGCCACTATATCCTGATCCTGTGCGTGATCATCGGTATTCTCGCCGCCATTGCTGCCGTGGTGCTTAAAACTTCCGTGCATTACCTGGAGCAATGGGTTCGTAACATCCCGGGTCAGCGCATGGGAAATCTTTTCCTTTTTGTGTTTCCGATCATTGGCATTCTGATTACGGTTTTTTATGTACGCAAATTTGTAAAAGACGACATCAGTCACGGAGTATCCAAGATCCTTTATGCCATTTCCCGTAACAAAGGGGTGATGAAACTTCACAACACCTATTCCTCTATTGTGGCCTGTATTTTTACGGGAGGTTTTGGGGGATCGGTAGGGATGGAGGCACCCATTGTGTCCACGGGCGCTGCCATTGGATCGAACGTGGCACAGGCGGCCAGGTTTGGCTTTAAAAGAACCAATCTGCTGATAGGTTGCGGGGCAGCGGCAGCCATTGCGGCCATTTTTAAAGCCCCTATTGCCGGTCTTATTTTTGCCATGGAAGTGTTGAAGCTGGATCTGACCATGACCTCCATCATTCCTTTACTGATCGCCACCGTGGTGGGTGCCATTTTTTCCACCATATTTCTGGGCGAGCAAATTGAATTTTATTTTGCTCTGAAGGATCCCCTGACTTACGGGCATATTCCTTTTTACATATTATTGGGGGTGGTCACCGGGATGGTATCCATTTATTTTACCTGGATGAACAGCCGGGTGGAATCCCGGATAAAAAAAGTAAAAGATCCTTATAAACGGGTACTGATAGGCGGCAGCGTACTGGGCTTGTTGATATTTTTGTTTCCCCCGCTTTTTGGAGAAGGGTATTTTACTATGCGCAGCTTGCTTTCCGGTTATCCGGAGGAATTGTTGCATGGAAGTTTATTTTTCCGGGTTGTTGATGAAACCGGCTTGTTGTTTATCGGGTTTTTACTTTTGGTATTGTTTTTTAAGGCCATAGCTACCTCTTTAACAACAGGAGCAGGGGGTATAGGGGGCGTTTTTGCTCCTAGTCTGTTCATGGGTGGCATCACGGGTTTTATCAGTTCCCGCATGGTCAATTTTTTCACGCAGGTAAAGCTTTCCGAATATAACTTTACCCTGGTGGGCATGGCAGGACTCATTGCAGGAGTGATCCATGCCCCGCTTACGGCTATATTCCTGATTGCCGAAATTACCGGGGGTTATGAGTTGTTTATTCCGCTCATTCTGGTTTCCTCCATTTCCTATTTAACTGTAATCTATTTTCAGCCCCATTCGTTGTATACCAGGAAGCTGGCCCAGAAAGGCCAGCTGATCACCCATCACAAAGACAAAGCGGTGCTCACCCTGCTGAATGTGGAAAACGTGCTGGAAACAAATTTTAAAAAAGTATACCCCAATCAAACTTTAGGGGAGCTGGTTAAGGTCATTGCCAAATCTAACCGGAATATTTTTCCGGTAACCAACCGCCATGGAGAATTTCTGGGGCTGGTGGCCCTGGACGATGTCAGGGAAGTGATGTTTGACCGCTCAAAATACGACTCCCTGAAAGTGAGAAATTTCATGATCCAGCCCAAAGTGGTAGTACAAATGGGCGACAGCATGGATCAGGTAATGAAAAAGTTTAAGGATACCGGCTTGTGGAATCTGCCCGTGGTTAAAGAAGGGAAATACCAGGGCTTTATTTCCCGCTCCAATGTTTTCAACATTTATCGCAAAATGCTCATTGAGTTCTCGGAAGAATAAACTAACGGGTTGAATATTCCTAATATAAATATGTTTTTATGAAAAAACTCCTGGTAAAAAAGCCAACGGTATATATCGGGGCCGCAATTTTGGCGGCTGTGATTCTGTTCTTTTACGTCATACTTCATCCTCCTACTGATTATGAAGTGGAGCCGGCTCAGCGCGAAATTGCTGCCGAAGAGCTGTATTACCGGTTTGCAACTGATGCCAATAAGGCTGGCGAACGTTTTGAAGGGAAAATGATCAAAATAACAGGCAGGGTCTCCTCCGTTGAGCAGATCCGGGATCTGGTGGTGGTAACCTTTTCTTTTGAGGAAGGTTTTTTTGGCAAAGAAGGTGTTCGTTGCAACATGCTGGAAAACCATCAGGAAAAAGCCTTGGAGCTTTCATCCGGACAAAGTGTAAGGTTGAAAGGGCTTTGCACCGGCTTTTCCGGTAGCGATGTGATTTTAGAGTATTGTTCCTTCCCCTCGGAATAAAAAAAGGGGATGTGATGTCGACCACACCCCCTTTGAATTCTTGTGCTGCTATATCAATAGTTTTTTTCGGGATAGAGGTCATTCCACCATTCGGGCTGGTCTTGGAGGTATTTGGCCCACCAGGCCATAATGGTATGGTGCCATTTTATCCTTTTGTTGTAGGTTAAAATATGGTGATCTTCCCCTTCAACCAGGATCAACTCTACCGGACGGCCCAGTAGTTTCAGTGCAGTGTACATCTGAATGCTTTCACCGGGCGGCACATTGGTGTCGCTGTCACCAGTAAGCAGCAGCAAAGGAGTGGTAACCTTATCAGCATGAAACAACGGACTCTGGTCAACATAAATTTCGGGGCTGTTCCAGGGGAAACTTCCGGCAGAGGCTTCCGCACTGTATGAATAACCCCAGTAACCTTCGCCCCAGTAACTTGCAATATTGCTGATACCCGCATGAGAGAAGGCAGCGGTAAACATATCGGTGCGGGTCATCAGCAGCATGGTCATAAACCCTCCGTATGAGGCTCCTCCGCAGCCTATCCTTTCCGGATCAGCGAAAGGATGGGCTTCCAGAAATTTTTCCGTCCCTTCAATGATCTCATCGGCCACGGTGATGCCCCAGTTGTTGACGTGGGCTGCAGAAAATTCCTGCCCGAAGCCAATGGCACCACTTGGCTGGAGTACATAAACCACATAACCATGCCCTGCCCAGATATTGAAAGGATATCGACCGCCAAAGGCCCTGCTAACAGGCGACATACCTCCATAATAATATACGATCAGGGGATATTTTTCATCGGGATCAAAATCCGGTGGAAGGTAATACCTGCCATTGATTTCAAGGCCCGTGGAAGTGGTAAAATTCCAGTTTTTAACCTCTCCAAACTCTACGTGTCGGTAATTGTATCCTTCGGTATCCTCCAGGACTGAATAGCGTTCCCTGCGCAGGTCCATAACATAAGCTTTTTGGGGGGCATTGGCCTGGTTTCCTAAATACGTGGCAGTATTGGCGCTGCCTGCAAAACGAGCAGTGGAGGCAAACTCCACCCCGGTATCCACCATTGTAAAACGCTCCCTGCGGGTGTTGTACTTGTATAATCTGCGAAAGTCCTTTTCGGTGACAAGCAGGTAAATATGGTTGTCGGTAGATTGCCAGTGAGCTGAAGAAACGGAAGGTTTGAAGTCCAGGGTAATGCATTTTACGCTGCGATCCTCCAGGTCAAAAATGTAAGCCTGGGTATCGTAGTTGTTGGCAATGGTTCCTTCGGGAAGATTCTCGCAGGCCCTGTTAAAAGCAGACGGGCCGCCGGTTGCCAGAAGTTTCTTTCCATCGGGAGAAAACTGCACGGAGACTCCCCATCGCTGATCGGCTAGTAAGGTGTCCACCTCCATGCTCTGAATGTTCAGGATAAAAAGATCGTGCTTATGATAGGGTCTTTCAAGGTAGTCGGGGCGTGATTGGCTGAAGACCAGTTTTTCACCATCCGGGCTGACATCCTGCAGGGAGGTGGAGATGTTGCCATAGGTCAGCCGGGTTTTTATACCTGAGTTTACATCCAGCTGGTAGAGGAAGGTGCGGTTGCGCCAGCCGGGCAGGCGGTCCTGCATGCCTTTGATCTGCCTCATGGTGTCATCGGCTCCGCTGCCTTCTTCACGTATAAGGTAAAAAACAGATTTTTCATCTGGTGACCAGCGGTAACCCTGGAAATTTTCTATGCCCTCCATCAAAATGCTTTTCTGTCCGTTTTCCATATGGTGCAGGTGGAGTGTGGTTTTGCCGTTGCGGGTGGTGGTGTAGGAAACGGCATTGGTTTTGGGAAGCCAGCTGTGGCGGGATGTTCGCGAATGGCGGAAAGATTCGATCACCCGTTTATCGGAAAAGCTTTTGATCTCTGTCCAGGTTTCCGAATCATTGGAGGGAGGCAATGAGCGCCGGTAATTGATGGCATAGAATCTTCCGTCAGGAGAGGGGTCTACACGGCTGATCTTTTTGCCATCCATGACATGAAGGATGTCTTTTGTGGTTTGTGGAGTCAGCCCCGGCTTTAAGTCGGAGATAAGATAAGGATCTTTGATTTCAAGATTGGCCATCACTTTCCATTCCAGCCCTTCTTCGGGAAGGCGAAGGGTTTTGATCATCAGCAAATGATTTCCCCGCGGAAGTTTTATATCGTGGGTAATGGTACCCATGGTGTTTTCTTCTTTTTCGATGGTTGCTTTGGTGGCAATCTTTTCCCCGTTTAAATAAACTTCAAGCAGGTAAGGACTTTTGATTTCCAATTTGCTCTCCATCCATCGTTCCGTCTGAAGATACGCAGCCATATAAGCTGCTTCCGGATTATCCGGCACTTTTAATTCGTCGATCAGCAGGTACCCGTTTTCGTTGGACTGATCCTTCTCCCAGGTATGGGTGTTGCCTTTTAACCAGGCTATATCCATGCCCTCCCGGGGATAATAATCCTCCAGGCTGAGGTGCTCAAAAGTAAGCAGGTTGGTTGCAGAAAAGGTTTTCCCTTCCACATTTTCCGTGTCATGAAAAACCGGGAACTTCAATTCCATGGGGCCGGTTTTAAGCCAGGTCGAAATAACAAGCCTTTCCGAACCCATCAGCCCCAAAGGAATTGTAAACAATACAATTAATATTATTCTGATTTTTTTCATAATGATAATTAAGGATTGTTGGTTTTGGGTGGTAAAAATACCATTTTTGTTAAATAAACTCATTTCGGAAAAGTTTTTTTAATACCCCCGGAAAAGGAAGTTGTTAAAAAAACAGGGCGAAGGGGTTCTCCTCGGCAATTGTGAAAATATTCTTAATTTTGGGCCTTTATTTAAGTCATTATTTTTCAGAAATATAAAAAGATACGGATTATCATGGAAAGAGATCTCAAACTATTCGATTTAATTGATCAGGAACACCAGCGTCAGTTGCATGGTGTTGAATTGATTGCTTCCGAAAATTTTGCCAGCGAGCAGGTAATGGAAGCCATGGGCAGTGTGATGACCAATAAATATGCTGAAGGTTATCCCGGACGTCGATACTATGGGGGATGCCAGATCGTGGACCAGAGTGAGCAGCTGGCCATAGACCGTGCCAAAGAATTGTTTGGGGCAGAATGGGCTAATGTTCAGCCCCATAGCGGGGCGCAGGCCAATGCGGCCGTTTTTCTTGCCTGCCTGCAGCCCGGTGATACGTTTATGGGGCTTGACCTTAGCCACGGAGGGCACCTGTCTCATGGCGCCCCGGTAAACCTTTCAGGAATTCTTTACCGGCCGGTGGCTTATGAGGTGAGTGAAGAAACCGGTACTATTGACTATGATCAAATGGAAAGGGTGGTACTGAAGGAAAAGCCCAAAATGATCGTTGCCGGTGCTTCGGCTTATCCAAGGGACTGGGATTATGAACGCATGCGCGCCATTGCCGATAAGATCGGGGCCATTCTCATGGCAGATATTGCCCATCCTGCCGGCCTGATCGCAGCCAAACTTTTAAACGACCCGGTTCCCCATTGCCATTTCATCACCACTACCACTCACAAAACCCTTCGCGGCCCAAGGGGCGGCCTTATCATTATGGGCAAGGATTTTGAAAATCCATGGAGGCAGAAAACCCTCAAAGGAAAAGTAAAAATGATGTCGCAGGTTTTGGACTCTGCCGTTTTCCCTGGTACCCAGGGCGGCCCCCTTGAGCATATTATCGCTGCCAAAGCCGTGGCTTTTGGAGAAGCCCTCCATCCTTCTTTCACCGAATACGGTAAACAGGTGATAAAAAATGCCCAGGCCATGGCCAAAGCTTTTGTGGATAAGGGTTACCATGTTACTTCAGGTGGTACCGACAACCACATGATGCTCATTGATCTTCGCTCCAAATTTCCTGAAATTACCGGCAAGAAGGTGGAAAACACCCTGGTACTGGCCGATATTACCATAAA
>SL_3KL_010_SEDDRAFT_10000290_pt1 | contig 38806 bp, 32 predicted proteins | sample SodLakKL_010_SED_2_FD_10381 | JGI IMG/M metagenome (IMG submission 10381) | reverse complement strand
TGGTTGTAGTTTCAGGCAGGCAGCTTGTACATGGGAATTCTTCCACCTGTAGACCATTCCGCACATTTCGTTTCATATTGTAAAATTCGAAGACAACAGTTGGTGACCAGCTGGTTCTGATAAAGGGTAATCCCCTGTGTTCTAAAATCAGGAACAAATCTCTGTCAAGGTCAATAATCCTCCCGGGCCTGATAAAATCGCCTGCTGAATCTGCAGGCCTGGAACCGAATCCGGCCATCAAGCCCCCAAAAAGGCTTATTCGTTCAGTCACCTCCCTTGAGGAAAAAATAAACCCCAGTTTCATATCTCTCCATATGTTCTCACCAAGATCACCAAATTGCCCGGCTCGTAGCAGCCTGTTGTTCCTGCCTCTGAGTTGCGTATAATTATCAAACCGGATCACCGGATAGAAGCTGAAACCGGTAATTGTTTCACTGTAAGGCCTCCAAATACGTTCATTATTCGCATTCCGGGTATCGATGGAAAAGTGAACCGGATTATTCTGCTGCAATAGTAAATCATGATCAAGCGGTATCAGGTCCCGGTCATCAAATTCATTAAGACTGATAATCTCTTCATCGATATCAAACTTATCCAAATCATAATCATCGGGGTAGGAGGGAGAGTAAGTGCCGGAGTCGTCACCTGGCAGATTATGAAGTGATTTGGATACGATTTTGTAACCGCCAGCCCTGAATTCAGAAAAAAGGATCGTATTATCTTGTGTGAATGGCTGAAATGCCCCGCCGGTTACATTGGTAATTTTTTCAATCTGATTAGTTTCAAGGTCCATTCGGTAAATATTGAAAATGCCATCAGGATCAGCAGAGAAATAGATAAACCGGTTATCCGAATCGATAAAAGGATCGCGATAGTCGGTATGTGTACTTGCAAGTAAATCTTCAGAAAGCTGGTTTGCGATATCAAATGTCCTGATCCTGCGGTGACCGAGATCAGCCTTCACATAATATAATTTTGATCCTTCAGGATTCCATACCGGAGTATAAAGTGTCTCACCAGACTGGTAATCCGTTAATTGTAATAATTCACGATTCAACTGATTGAACATAACCAGGTTTTGAGTGCCGCGATCAAGCTGAATTGCCGCAATTTTATCTGAACCGGGATGCCATGCCGGATCCTGGATACGTAATCCGTTCGTTAATTGGTCACTCTCTTTACGGAAAATATCATAGATGTAGAGGTCGCGATAGGATTCACCATATCGGTTTCTTTCAGCTTTGCTGTACACAATCCGGGAGCCATCTGGTGAAAATGAAAACTGTGTGCTGATAAAATCCAGAGTTGGATTTGATGAGAGCCCGTGTTTTTGGGCATATTCCTGATCTTCTGAAAAAAACTCAGTTCCGGAAATCGGATCAATCACTACATATGAATCAATGCGCAAATCCTTTAGATATAGAGCAGTTCGTGCATAATCGCGACCACGATTCGACAGGTAAGCGATGTAATTACCATCATTGGATAACTGAGGAAAAAAGTTCAGGTATCCATTTTCTTCCATCACATTATGGCCGGAGATAATCATTCCGGCAACTGCCTGATCATAAAAATTTCTTTGGTGATTCAGCCAGTCCTCAAAAAGCCTGGTTCCATGAATACCGGTTGTATGTTCAAGGGCATTATCAAATCTTGAAAAACCCTCAGATGAAGATTCAGAGACCCGTTTGAGGATCTCTTCCCCAAAACGATTGACGAGATAAATGGTAAATGAAAAGCCCTGGTTATAGACTTTTTCTCTTTCAAAGCTCGACTTGGACGAAAATGTATTCATCTGGGTGAGATCGAGCTGAGTGTTTTCAAGAATCGAAGTTCTCAGGATCATATCCCGGTGGCTGTCCCAGTAATCATAACCCAGTCCGGTACGTTGGTACTGTGCAGATCCTTCTGCAAACCACGCCGGAATACTAACTGTTGCAAATGGGAGACTGGCTATTGAATTTGGAAAACCATAAAGTACATCCGGCCGCCTGACATCTTCGTACGATAACCATTGCAGATAGATCGCCGGGATACTCCGGGATCGCCGCATTGATTTTTGCAACTGAATAAGATGTGTAAATTCGTGTGTAATAACATTTCGCAGCCAGTTATGTGTGCCACGTAAAGGGGTATCAAGAGCCGGTATCCAGATTTCTATTTTATCGTCAAAGAAATAGGCAACGCCGTTTGAAATATCTTCGCGGTCACGTAAAATAATACTTACTTTTTTCCGGGGTTCAATGCCGTATAGACCGGTGACCGGCTGGTAGATTTCTTCGGCGATTCGTGATGTAACCTGTGCTGTTCTGCTATTTCCATCCTGATAGTGAACCAGGAAATGATCGCTTTCTATTGTAAACCAGTCCAGGTGATTATGCGGATAGCCGTACTGGTTCGGGCTTACTTGAGCATAAACTGCCTGAATATCCGTAAAAAGCAAAGTAATGATAGAAATTACAACCAGGGACTTTGTACAAATTTGAATTTTATTGATTGACTTCAAACAGTATGCGATAGCGATATGGAGAGAATCCCGTCTCATCGAACGATTCCGATTTTGATGATTTTCTGCTCTTCATTGCCATCTGCCCTGGCGGTGATTAGTGCAAAATATCCGCCACTTGCCCAGGTTGATGTATCTATTTCTATTTCTTCCGGTGCTCCGCCTGAAGTTTGGATTGATCGGTTATAGATTTGCCTGCCATTTAAGGTCGCAATTCGTATAGAAATTTCCCCCGGCCTGCTCATTTGATATCGAATTCGGGTTTCATCCGTTGCCGGGTTTGGCCAGTTATACGTTTCAGCCCGGTTTAACAGTCCAAAGGATCTGTCGGGTTCTACACCCTCATCGACCGAACCGGTAACTTTATTCCAGGAATGATTACCGTATTTTGAACCCCATCTGATATTCTGCATGTGAGGTATATGCCATTCCCTGAAATTCCCGGCTGGACTAATTGCGTAAAGTGTATTACCGGTTAGAAGCGGGTTGACAAGACTTCGGTTATGTTCGGTAAGACTGCCAACCAGCAGTGGGAAAGGATCCATGGATTGGCCCCTGTTGGTATATGCATAGATATACATGGAGTGGGTATCATACCCTGCAATGATCACTTCAGGGTTACCATCGGCATTCAGGTCCGCAATCAGAGGAGTTCCTGTAAAAGTTATCCCGTTTGGTGGCAGGATCGGAAAATAATCGGTTATAGCTCCATTAGTGTTAACCGATTCAAGAATACCTGTTTCCGGATCGGTATAAATAATATCGAGAAATCCGTCACGATTAATATCTGCCAGCGCCGGCCAGTCGAGTGCCTGGCGATCGACCAGCAAAACTCTCTCATGTTCTTCACCAGCCTGTTGAAGATAAATACGGTTGTTTCCAAAGATCATCAGTCCATAACTACCGGGTGCTGTTTTTACAAGCGACAGGTAATGGCGATGGTTTTCATTCACTTCAGAAAATGGTGAGTTGAAATTTATATCACCTGATGGCGAGTTGAATCGGATCATCGATCCGCTAAGTTCTGCAATTCTGCCATTCAACTCTGCTGTTTGCTGAATTGGAGAGCTGAAATTTTCAGTCACAGATCCATCAACCCCAAATATCCGGAGTGTTGAATGATCAGGCTCTATCTTTGACCCATCACCGGAGCTCAACAAACCAGGGAAAGCAGGTACTTCTGTTCTCCAGAGCTCATCAAATTGAACTTCACTTTCGTTCCACTGATAAGCCGATACGGATTGTTGATCTGAATCATTTACTTCTGATAAAATTACAGAATCTGATAGTAAAGGTACCCGGAAAGTTCCGGATGATATTGTGTGGATTGACCAATCCTGTTCCATAAACCTGAGTGCCAGGAAAGAGTTCTGTTCCGGGACGAAAATAAAAGGAATATTATTATAAAGTCGTTTGGACAAGCCGTAAGGGTAGAGGTGCAACAGGCTGTGGTTTGAAGGTGTATTAAAATAGCCTTCCAGATTCAGATTTCTGTTTTCACTGATGTCAAGATTATCGTCAATAACCGGCCGCAAGCGAACAGATGCGACTGGAAGATTGTCTGAGAAGTCATATAACTCGAAAAATGATGTGGCTCCCCGGTTGCTCCGGTTTGAAGGGGTTGTGTCAGGGCCGAACCGGTTTTCATACAGGCTGATGCTTCCCATCTGACTCGTTACCGTTGCATTATTCCCGGCCCACCAGAAATCAAATGCCCATCCATTCGGATTATTATCAGTCAAACCGATTGATGTTGGCCTTCCAATGTCCTGTGCGCCATCGGCTTCTTTTAGTTCAACCCCTCTGCGATCGGGATTGGCATTCACCCTGTTATCATGTATTGTCTGTCTGATTACCGATTCATCAATATGCCAGATCAGAATTCCTCCATTCAATTCGCGATCGTTTTCTTCGTCGTATCCACCTGGCAGTGCCCAATCATAATTGCTGACATCAATAATAACACCCGGTTCCAAAAACTGATCAAACTCCCGGTTATCAACAGAGAAATCGGTATCCTGATTTGTGTACATCTGTTGTATCTCTGTCCCTTCAGATGTTCGGATTGTGATCGTTATACCATCACCCATTGGATCTCTGTGACGATTTTCGAGCAGAAAATACTCATCTGGTGAGAGTTCTATTTTCGCAATCGATTCAGGATTTCTGAGTGATTGCGCAGGTAAATCAATGGTCATACTTTCCTGATTTGACACAGTAAATGAATCAGCCCATCCCAAATAAATTTTCTCCCATGCGGAAGGTTCGGGCGGGAAAAGGCCATTGAAAGCAAATATACCGGCTCCATCCATCAGCCCGAAAGACCCGATTCCGGACCTTCCATTATCTGTATTAAAAAGATCGGGAAGCCCAAGATGGCTGCCAATTTGTGCTGTGAGTAGTGCATTAGCCGATAAAGGCAGTACAAAGCGTTCACCGCTGAGATCTGTGCCACTTCTGCTTAACGTACGTGGCGAAATGATTGTATTTGTGACTTGAAATCCCTCAATTCCGGTAGGGAAACCTTCAAATTCCGGATTGTTGAGCAATCTTTTGAATGAGTCCTGGCTCAGATAGACGGAGGGGATATCCTGTGGTGTTTTGTCAAGAATTGTACCTGTCAGTTCAATATCCCGTCCGATTCCTGCATGAAAAATTACATACAGAATGTTATCCTGATTCAGTCCGGCAGGATTAAAAGTCCCGGATTCAGCTAATTTTTCCCAAACATCACCTGACAATTCAGCAAGTGGTTCAAATGAAGGATCTTCTCCAATCGGGGAGTAATATTCCATTTGATTATCAAGAGTTAGAATATCAGGTACCACCTGGTATTCTATATTGAGAAGTCCGCCCGATACCCTGTAGAAATAATTTCTGGCGAATTCCAGCCTGGCTTCAAANAAATGCTGATTGTGAGGCAGGGCGTCAACATTTGTTCCCGGATCAATAAGATAGGGAATTGCATCGTCTTTGAATGTACCGTTACCTGAAGTAAACCTGTTATCATCAGCCTGAAATTCAGCCATAACTGCGATGACATGGAGAGTATCGGATACAGGATGATTTTGTGCCTGAACAGAGAGAGGATGTAAAGCATGTGACCGATTGAGTTCAACATCTTGTGCCTGGATATTTGAAATAAAAAAGGGCAAAAACATAAATAATAAAGTTATGTTTTTGCCCTTGAGAAAATGTTGACTCATTTAGGATATGTGCTCAACTCATACTAAAAGTTCAGAAGTACACTAAATCGCATGGTGTTTGCAAGTGGATGATCTTCTTCAAGTGTATAGAGATAACTGAAATCGACTCCAAATACATTATATCTGATACCAGCACCAAATGTCAGGAATTCCCGGTTCCCGTTTTCGGGATTTTCATAGTAATAACCGGTTCGAAGGGCAAATTGCTGGTTGTACCAATATTCAAGTCCAAAGCCCAGCATAAATTGCTGCAGAACATTCAGGGTAACCATTTCGGAACCGTTCATTCTGTCAAAACTGCTCCAGGAGCTGAACAAGGCTCTTGTAACTGACATCGGTTCGTAAACTTCATCCCCGTCTAATTCCCTGAGTTCGCTTCGTGCCATGATTTTCGAGATATCGTTACTGAAAGTAAGTGTGTTAAACCCTTCCTGGTCAAGGTCCATGGTCAGAGCCCATCCCAACCTGAGAACAGTGGGGAGAGGGTCACGCTGAGCATTATCCGTGTACTGGACGCCAGGCCCGATATTAGACAGGTTGATCCCTGCATTCATGGTACCCTGTCTCGTTCCCAGTTCAAATGGATTTGAACGATACATGGCCGCCAGGTCTATTCCAACTGTTGATCCGGGGTTAATTTTCTGGCCACTGACTTCACCATCGGCCAGGCTGCTGTAGACAAACCGGAACCCGGTTCCAAGTGAAAAATTTTCATTAAGTTCAAAACCGTAGGAGAGGCCGGCTGCTACTTCATAACTGTTAAAACGTCCCATTTCAAGCCCGGTTTCATCAGTTCTTAGTTGTTCTCCAAGGTTTAAGAAAGTGATGTGTGCACCGATCGTGCCAATATCTTCGATGTAATATTTCCCGACCAGGTAATCGTAAAACAGATCAGCATTAAAAGCCGGAAGCCAGTTTGCATGAGTAATGCTCACCTGGTTACCTCTTTGAAATGCGAGGCCGGCAGGGTTCCAGAACACTGCTGATGCATTATCTGCTATTGCTACACCGGTATTTCCCATACCGGCTGCTCTTGAATCCGGTTCAATTTGAAGAAATGGAACCGAGGTGATACCTACTTGTGCTTTTACCTGGCCAAATGTAAATCCGGCGAGGATTAAAAGAATGGATAAGAATTGGATGAATCGTTTCATATGAAAATTTCAAATATCGGCGTTGAATCTAAATTTTATAATTGCTTTCGCGATTGCTGTAGATTTGCGTCCGTCTGGGAATCAGTTCTGTTTATCAACAAAAGACCCTTAAGGAGAGTAAATGTTACAGCACTTCTACACTATTCAGGCGTTCATGTTCCATGTAAAATCATACATTTGATTTCAAACCAACAGATCGCCTGCTCTGCCTTTGCATTCATTCGCTGTCTCACATAATTATNATATAAATTTATAATCAGTGATTCGCGGATTTACCTGTTCAGTAATTTTATGTAGCGTTTTACAATAGCTGACAATTTTAGATTCAATAAATAACTTACATGAGACGGATTATAAAGTCAATATTTGCAGTTCCATAATAATAATTTATTTGAGGTGGTTATATCATTTCAACCACAAGTGCTGATGCACCTCCTCCGCCATTGCAGATTCCAGCACACCCCAACGTACCTCCGGTTCTGTTGAGTGCATGCAGGAGTGTTACGACAATTCTTGCTCCCGAACATCCAATTGGATGGCCAATACTTACTGCGCCACCATGAATATTCACGATCTCAGGATTCAAATCCAGAAGCCGGTTATTGATGATAGAGACGACAGAAAAAGCTTCATTAATCTCAAAGAGATCGATATCCTTAACTTCGAGTCCTGCCCGTTTTAATGCAATCGGAATGGCATCTGCCGGTGCAGTAGTGAACCACTCCGGTGCTTTGGCAGCACTGGCGTGGCTTCTGATTCGGGCAATGGGTGAAAGTTTAAGCTCTTTTGCTTTTTCTTCACTCATCAATAAAACTGCAGCCGCACCGTCATTAATACTGCTTGCATTGGCTGCAGTTACTGACCCTTCCTTGTCAAAAACCGGCCGAAGGTTTGGGATCTTATCAAAATTAACCTTTTCCAGTTCTTCATCTATTATAACCTCGGTAATATCTCCTTTTCGTCCCCTGACTTTTATTTTTATAATTTCATCTTTGAAATATCCCTTCTCATGAGCTTCAATTGCACGTTTGTAAGAGGCGGTTGCATACTCATCCTGATCCCTGCGGGATATGTTACAATCCGCAGCACAAAGCTCTGCTGCATTTCCCATGTGGAAATCCTTATAGACATCCCAAAGTCCATCTTTGATGATACCGTCCTGAACTTCAGAGTTGCCAAGTTTTGAACCAAAACGGTGTTTGGGAAGGTAGTAGGGAACATTACTCATGCTTTCCATGCCACCTGCAATCATGATATCCACTTGTCCGAGCTGAATCTGGTCTGTGGCGATCATAATCGCCTTCATTCCGGATGCACATACTTTATTGATGGTTGTACAGGGTGTTTTTTCGGAAAGCCCGGCTTTAATAGCAGCCTGACGGGCAGGCGCCTGGCCAATTCCTGCAGTTAATACATTCCCGAAACTGACTTCCTGAACATCATCGGGTTTTAATCCGGCAGATTTGACTACTTCAATTATAGTCGTTGCTCCAAGTTCCGGCGCACTCATATCTGAAAGGCTTCCGCCAAATGATCCAAGCGGAGTTCGTTTCGCTTCAACGATAACAACATTTTTCATAGCAATATCTAATATGTTAATCCGGATATTGATCCTGGAACCAAGCGAATCTGTTAACTGTATGATCCCTTCCAGGCATATTCCTTACAAAAAAACTAAATTTTTTTGAATTCAGGTAATGAACAAACTACTGGCTGTATAAAATATCCTGTAAAGTCGTGGCCAGATTTAAAAAGCCTGATTTAGATCTTCAATCAGATCGTCGACATCTTCAATCCCGACGGATACCCGAATAAGAGAATCTTTTAACCCTGTTTTTCTTCTGACTTCTGCCGGGATTGATCCATGAGTCATTGAAGCCGGATGGCTGATCAGGGATTCCACTCCACCGAGACTCTCTGCAAGTGCAAATACTTTCGTTCGGCTCATAAACCGTGATGCGGATTCCTCGGTATCTTCTTTTAATGTAAAAGATAACATCCCGCCAAAGCCTGACATTTGTTTCTTTGCAAGTGTATGTTGAGGGTGCGATTCAAGTCCGGGATAATACACTTTGTCAGTTTGTGGATGATTTTCCAGATGGTCCGCTATAGTTTGAGCATTTTTTACAGACCGATCCATTCTTACATGAAGTGTTTTAATTCCCCGAAGAACAAGGTATGAATCCATTGGCCCCGGAACGCCACCGGTGGTTTTGACCTGGAATCGCAGATTTTCTATCACTTCCTGATTTGATGTGGCAACTGCGCCCCCGATGACGTCTGAATGGCCGCCGAGATACTTGGTTGTTGAGTGCATGACAATATCAGCTCCAAGCTCAAGTGGCCTTTGCAGGTAAGGGGAGGCAAATGTATTGTCAACTGCAGACAAAATACTGTTCTTCTTTGCGATTTCTGCAATTTTACTGATATCTACGATCCTGAGCAGTGGATTGGTAGGGGTTTCGATCCAAATCATTTTAGTTTCAGAACGAATTGCCTCTCTAACATTTCCGGTATCTGTCATGTCGACAAAAGAGAATTCGATACCATAAGGTTCGAAAACCTGTGTAAATAGCCGGTAACTGCCACCATACAGATCGTTAGTGGCTATTACGTGATCTCCTGGGCGCAGAGATTTTAAAATCGCATCCATCGCAGCACAACCACTGGCAAAACAGGCACATTCATCAGCTCCTTCAAGCCCTGCAATTAATTTTTCCAGAGCTGTTCTTGTTGGATTTCCTACGCGTGCGTAGTCGTAGCCCTGGTGTTCATTCGGAGCACTTTGTACATATGTTGACGTCTGAAAAATCGGAGGCATAACAGCACCGGTCGTTTTTTCTGGTGCCTGTCCTGCGTGAATAGCTTTAGTATTGAATTTCATGATTATTTAAGTCTTACAGGTTAGCTTTGCTTCGTGCTTCTTCTGCTTCGTCTGTCATATTGAGGTGACTATAAATCTGGTATATACTCCTCCAGATTTCCGGGTTTTCGGGATTCCGGTCAGCCACTTCCTGCCAGATGGGTACAGACCGGACTAACAAGTTTTCAGCTTTTTCAGTCAGACGCTCAGCAAGTACTTCATTTCTGTTTTCTGCAAGATTTAACAGATACCCGGCAGTGTTTTTATAGAATGCCGCAGTGATAAAATTAATTTCAGCAGGATCCGAATGATTTTCCAGTACAAGGCGATATAGTGACTCCGCTTCATCAAGATCTGACATGAGCGATTCATACTTTTCAAGGATGTCCGTATCACTCACATTACTTTCAATCATTGAGCTTAAAGAAGTTTGAATATAAAAAAACAATTCTGTTGCAAGTGCTTCGTGATAGGGTAATACGCTGTTTCTGGCTACAGTTAATTCTCTCAATAACTCAATTGATGCTTCATGATTTTCATCAAGAATGTAAGCATTAATCAGGCCGTGTTTTACTTCGTCATTATGTGGGTATTCTTCAAGTAATTCCTGATAAAGCTGAATTGAAGATTGGAGCTGTCCTTCTTCAAGTAACAGATATGCAAGTTGTTCTTTCATCTCCAGCGGTAATGGGGCATAATTGTCATGTGCAGCTTGCAGTGATGCTACCGCATTTTGTAATTCTCCAATTCTATAATGTGCTGTTGATTTCAGCTCATAAGCAGACATAATATCAGGTTTGATCAGAATTGCATTGACAAGGTGGTCAATGGCAGGTTGTACGTACTGATTATCATTATTGGTATTAGCAAATTCCCATAAGTGTTCGGCTGCATCAAACTCCGTTTGCCAGGCATTGTCGAGAATATTGTTTGCAATAGATCTCATTGAAGATGATTCACTGTTTTCAAGTAAATCAGTTGAGTATTTCATTTCCCGGTAATAGTCGATTCTTGCAGATGCAAATTGCTGGTCGTGTGCAATGTTTTTAAGGGCTCTTGCTTTCAGGTAGTGAAGATTTTCATTACCTGGTTCATCCCGGAGTAAAACAGTAGTGGTTGCAAGAACTCGTTCATAATCTTCTGATTGGAAAGAACGTTCTGCCTGTTCAAGTGATAGTTCCTGTGTGCTACATGCTATCAATGTAAAAAAGAACCCGAAGACAAGCATAATGCTTGCCGTTCGGGCTAAAAAATTCCTCATATACTTCCCGGATTAAAGGTTAGTCAAGTCCTGCGCGATTCATGGCCTCTTCTGCTTCCTCATCCATACCCAAAGTTGTATAAACCTGGAAGAGAGACTGCCAGTAATTGGTATTATTCGGATCTAATTCAGCAGCCCGCTCATAATACTCCATGGATTGAGTCAGTTCTTCCCTGGCTTGTTCATCATATTCTCTTGCCAGTTCATTATCCCGGGTGTTATTACGTTTGTCAAACAGGGCGGCAGCTTTGTTCTGGTATATGATACCAAGTACGTTGTAAGCATTGTCATCCTGAGGATTGAGCTCAATAGATGATTTGATCTCTTCAACTGCCAATTCAGCTAACTCATTTCCTTCACGTTCGGCTTCCTCGGCTTCGGCTCTAATAGCGTCGATCTGCTGTTGAAGATCTTCCTGTTCGGAGCTCGAGAGTTGAGCCATCTGATCCTGCATCTGGTAAATTCTCTGATAGTTATTACTTGCTTCATTCAAGTGTACCTCGGCTGAACGGTAGAGCTGAGTTCCCAGTACAAAATAAAATTGTGGGTTATTCGGATCGTCTTCAATCAATGTACGAATCAGGTTAATCGCTTCTTCAGTCTCACCTGTTTCCAGGTATGAATCAGCCAGGAATTGAACAAACGTAGGTTCATCTGGATACCGCTCCATTGCCTCGAGTGAAAGGTCCCGGGCTTCATCATAGCGGTTCTGCACAAAGTAGAGGCTGATCATAAACTCATAATCCTCAAAAACCGGCTCATCCATTTTTGACATAGCGGTTTCATAGGTCCTTGTAGCTTCTTCCACATCACCAAGCTGATATTGAATGGAAGCAAGCACAACATAGGATATGGAACTGTCAGGCTGAACGGTTATGGCATTGACAAAATGATCCCTGGCTACCTGGTCCGGGTTATCGGTCACTTGCCGGAGGCTGTCTTCGGTCATCATCTCTGCCCCGGAATTGTGTTCCGTTGCCCAGATACTTGTTATAATATCATCAATATTATCGATTTCACTGGGTACCCTGTCCATCTGAGAACCAAAACGCTTTGCATTTTGGTATGACTCATACATGTCCTCATAATAAGGTAAGCGATCTGATGGCGGTTGCAGGTCTTCAGCTATTGAACCCAATGCAGTTGCCTTGTAATAATAAGCCAGTGCATTTGTTGAATCCTCTTCAAGAGCCTGTTCGGCAGCAGCTAAGGATGCTTCATAGTCAAAAGTCTGAAGTGCAAGTCGCGCGTCTCGGATCAGCGGATCAGGAGTTTCACATCCCCAAAGGATACCAACTGTCAATATTAAAATAAATAGTGGTTTGATTTTCATATGAATAAGTTTCTTATCAAGATTTCTGTAACAATCATTCTGAAAGTAAACATAACTACACCATTCCGCAATAACTGCATTGAGGTTCAATTACCCCGGAAAGCTTTGTCAGCTTGTATATTTAACCTGTTTAAAGGTAAATTGTTGCAAATAACAATGAATATAATACCATATAGATGAAAAAAATAACGTTTGAAACCGATCGTGCACCAGAAGCAATCGGACCCTATAGCCAGGCAGTTAAGTATGATGGAATATTGTACTGTTCGGGTCAGATCGGACTTGATCCGGAGACGATGCAATTGTCAGGAAGTGATATTGTTTCTCAGTCAAGACAGGTGATGAAGAATCTTGGGGAGGTTCTCAAGGCATCAGGTTGTAATTTTAATGATGTATTGAAATGTACCATTTACCTTGCTGATATGGATGACTTTGCCAAAGTGAATGAAATCTACGGTGAAGTTTTCAATGAACTTCCACCTGCGAGGGAGACTGTTGCAGTTAAAACACTACCCAAAAATGCATTGGTAGAGATCAGTTGTCTTGCAATTGCAAACTGATAAATAGAACTCAATATCAGCGCCGCACCGACCCAAATTCTCTGTGTGCCAGATTACCAACTCCATCATATACCCATACTTTAACCTGGTTCACTGATTGTGGCTGAAATCCCGGTTTATAAAATGTAAGTTTCTGTTTATCCGGATCAAACTCTGTAATACCCTTTTCTCCATTTACTTCGATTCTTGATCGCAGAAAATCGATACCTGACATCTGATCAACGACCGGAATATGAACGACATGCATACCGGCCAGATTTTGTTCAATTTTCGGTGGCCCTACATAAGGAGGATGTATATCATTTAGGATATGAAACTCCTGTAATTCTCTGATACTGGTCCTGATCAAAGAACCTGGCTTGCCTGCAGTGTGGAACAGATGGCGGTTTCTTGAATTATATGCATATAAACCCACCGTTCTATCAGAATTACTCGTTGCAGGCAGAATGATATTCAGGTTTGCATGTCTTCTGAGCGGGATATGTTCAGGTTCAAAACGTATGACCGGAAATTGGTCCTGGTATTCAACAATCATTTCCACATTCAGAGTATCAAACAGAGCACCTTCGGGGAATTCAACCCAGATTGTTTGATCCGGAAGGTGTAAAAATTGTCTTTCACCAGGGACAAGGGTTTTTCCAGCTCTTCTGAATTCAGGGTTATTTGTATAATATATTGGAGAGTGCTGGAAACGGACTGCATCCGGATTAGGGCCGGCTGATGCAGTGTATTCAGTCAGAAATTGAGGTTGTACAGTCCGTGTTGAAAATCCTGCATCATTTACAACCGGATTCCTATTCTGAATTTCACCATTTCGGGGATAAGCGGGAATTGCTGCTATAGATTCAGCCGGAGAACTTGACCTGTTGGATATATGCAGGTCGAGTTTCGCTCTCGATTGATTCCCGTAAAAGTCTTCTGCTATGATCATAACTTTATGAATTCCTTCAGGCAAATCAATCACCCCCCGATTGGAATCAGTTGAATAGAAAGACAGTTCATTGCCATCAACAACATATAATCTTTGGAAACCCTGCCTTCTTTGCCTCAAAAGCGGGAATACTCTGTCAATGAACATTTGTGATGCATTGTTATAACTGAATGCATCAACTTTTGAATGAAAAAGAGTATCCTGGTCAACTATAAGAGCAAGTTTATAAACAGCATATACATTAGGAGTTCTGTTGGCGCGGTCGGATACATTTACGGCAAGTCCAACCGGCCCATCTGTGTCAATGGATCCAAAATCATAAACCCCGCCCGACTGACGCGGGCGTACTGTGCTCCGGTCTTTGACAGTATATGTTACCGGATCAAGATATTCGATTGCCAGGCCGGAGAATTGTGGCGGAATATCGTCATCGATTCCCAGGTTAGTAAGTAACGGGTTAAAGGGTTCATTATCGGGTGTTCGAAGTTCAAAATGCAGATGTGGAGGCCCTACACCAGTGGAACCTGTATATCCAATGAGATCACCCTGATTTACGAGTAGATTTTTATGTTCTACGTTGAGATCCAGTAAAAAACTGTAATCCTGCATTCGGATAGAATCTGCTATGGCCATTAAGGAATCCTCAAAGCGATTCAGATGAGCATATATGGAATATGAATCATCATTATGCCTGAGAAAGATTACTTTACCATATCCGTGAGGGCTAATGGCAATTCTGTGTATAATCCCGTCTCTGGTTGCAAATACCTGATATCCTTCACGCCCCCAGGTACGAATATCAAGTCCGGCATGAAAATGAGCAGATCTGGTTTCACCGAATGTAGAGGAGATATACGGGCTGGCATCCGTTGGCCATAAATAATGCGTTGAATCTGAGAGAAAAGAGAGATCCTGTCCTGATGCCTGGAGGGGTAAAAAAAGACAAATCAGGCAGACAGACATGAACGCTTTCAAACTGTAAATGATATCATTGTACATCCACATTGAGTGTCAACAGATTAGTGTTAAGTGTCGCTGTCAGATGATCACCCGTTTTAACGGGGCCAACGCCTTCAGGTGTTCCTGTGAATATAAGATCGCCGGGCTGTAGTGTAAATATTTTTGAAATATATGAGATTAATGTAATGATACTGAAGATCATTTGTTGTGTCACTCCTTTTTGCACGGTTTTGTTATTCACCTTTAGCTCCAAATCAAAGCTTTTTTCCGGGAGGTGGGCATCAGCTGGTAGAAAGTTACTGATCGGTGCAAAAGTGTCGAACCCCTTGGCGATACTCCAGGGTTTCCCTTCTTTTTTAGCGATGCTTTGAAGATCCCTTGCAGTAAAATCAATTCCAATGCCGTAACCGGCGATGAACTGTGCAGCTTCTTTTTCAGATATATTTTTGCCCTCTCTGCCGATAGCGATGACAAACTCAATCTCATGGTGTACATTTTGAGATTGTTCAGGCAGTATCACAGTTCCTCCATCACAGAGGATGGAGCTATTTGGTTTTAGAAATATGATCGGTTCATCCGGAACCGGACTGTTCATTTCACGAGCATGTTGTTCGTAATTTCTGCCTACACAAAAAATATTATTTACCTGTATATGTGGTAGGCCGGGAATCGATCTATTCATGAATTTAAATTAAGTATTAATCTAATAACGTTTATTGACAGTCAAATAAACCCAAAATTGTCATTGGAACAATGACAATTTTGGCCCGGAGGGCAAAAAAGAAATCAGGTATAAAAAATGTGTATTTAAAGGGTAGTATAGTTAGATGAAAGCCAATTGATAATCATAAAAAAACCCTCAGGATTTACTCAATCCTGAAGGTTTTAAATGAAAATTCCCAATAAATTATCTACATGCGGTTATACCGGGTCGATATGAACATATTTTTTCCCACTGCGTGTCTTAAACGTAACCAGGCCATCAGCAGTGGCAAAAAGTGTATCATCGCCACCGCGGCCTACATTTTCACCAGGATGAAATTTGGTACCGCGCTGACGGATAATGATATTCCCGGCCTTTACACGCTGGCCGCCAAATTTTTTCACACCAAGACGTTTTGATTCCGAATCGCGTCCGTTTTTGGTTGAACCCTGACCTTTCTTATGAGCCATAATGTTCTCCTTTAATAAATTTTACCTATGATATTTTTTCAATTTGAAGCTGCGTCAATAGCTGCCTGTGGCCTCGTTTTACTTTATAGCCTTTTCTTCGTTTCTTTTTGAAAACAATCACTTTGTCACCTTTGAGGTGATCAACGATTTTGGCATCTACTTTTGCGCCGTCAATAACGGGCTGACCTACTTTTACCTTATCCTTGTCATCTTTGATGAGTAACACACGGTCGAAAGAGATTTTTTCATCATCTGTATTCAGCCTGTTTACAAAAATACGGTCGTTTTCGGATACCTTGTATTGATGCCCGCCTATTTCTACAACAGCGTACATAAGTTTAATTGATTAAATATTTCCGTTTTCAGATAGAAAAGAAATATAAGAGTAATAATTTCGAAAAGAAAGTACTGAAGTTTATGAACTTTATTGTNTGATCATGTATCTTGAAAACAAAAAATTTGATATGAAAAAATTACCGGATCTGCATAATCAGGCTTTGGCATTTAAAAATAAAAAAAGGCTTCAGCATGATGGTGGCCGTGCATGGATTAAGGATTCTCAACTTCATGAAGCAAGGAGTGGTGTCAACGGCCGACTTGAAACCGTTCGGGAAAAACTGGATCGCGTATCCGCTCAGAAACAGCCGTCAGTATAGTCAGTTTCCATGTCTCTGAGATGAACAAGCTGTTTTCAGGTTTTAATACGTCTTTTCTTTGCAGGCAAAGTAGCACCGGCCCTGTAAATTCCGTTTCGATTTACATGGCCTACATATTTCCCGATTACCCGGACTTCTTCAAATAGTTCGGGTTCAATAATGATGTCATCATATTCATCATTGGCAGGTTCCAGCCGCAGGCCGTTCTCATCCTTGTAAATTCTTTTCAAACTTGTTTCTCCATTGTACAGGACTGCACCAATATCACCTTCATTGATGTCCGAGTCCATCAGAAGAACAAAATCTCCATCATAAATTTCAGCATCCTTCATACTCATGCCCGAAACCCTCAATGCAAACAGATTGTCCATGTTTGGGAACAGTGTTTCCAGTGTGATCTTTCCCAAATCAGCTTCAACGGCTTCCTGCAGGTATCCTGCAGCGATTAAACCACGTACAGGAATTCCGGAGCTGTCATGTTCTTCAAATACATGATCAAGTTTCGGATGAATATCATATTCATCTTCATCGGTTTTAATCAGGTAATCTTTTTTCAGTAAGGCTTGTATATTCTGTGTAACACTGTTGGGTGACTTATAGCCAAAGTGCTCGGCAATTTCCCGATAGGTAGGCCAAACATCGTGGTCACTCTTGTAGTCCACGATGAAATCAAAAAATTCCTTCTGTTTCCTGGTTAGTTGTGCATGATCCATAGCGGTCTGTTATGTTAATGTGCAATATATGTGTAATAAATAAATATTCCTGATGAATGACAAGCCCGGTTTTAAAAAAATTATCAGAATTAGCTGTTAAGTTGGATAATCGGGATGTGATCGGGCGATTTTCAGGGCTCAGGGCTCAGGGCTCAGGGCTCAAAATTCAAGAGGCCGAAGGCCGGGAGCGGAGGACAGGTTCAACCTTGAGACTTGTGCCTTGAATCCTGCTCTCACCCAAGCTGACAAATATAATTTGGACGAAGATAGGCGAGTTTGAATCCGAATCTACGCAAATTCCGGAAAGAAGCTGAACCTTTTTCAGGTGTATCTTCTGCTGTTTCACTAAACAGGTAACGACACCCCATTTCACGTGCGTCCTGAATACGCCGGGCAAGCAGGGCACTTTGGGCTCCACGGCCACGATATTTTTCCAGTGTCCCGGCCATTGCAAGGGATCCGTATTCACCATTGACATACAGTGAAGCTGCTGCTATGGGAGTATCTCCATCAACGGCAAAGTAGTGGTGATAACCTGGTTGTTCGACGGTTTTGGAGAGCAAATGTGACAGAATATCCTTATAGGAGTCCCACCCAAATGGCTGGATAATAATTTCACCAAACAGATCAGCATAGTCTTCATCAATCCGGATGATGTTTACATCCGTTTTCGGCTTCGGAATTTTGACATCAGTTTTACGATATAGTTTAGCCCAGTGATTATAATATTTCAGGCCATTTTTCTCGAGGTTCTCTATCAAATCTTTCGGGCGGGCAAAAGGGCTAACCTGAACAAAAAAACGATTGACTCCTACTCCACTAAAAAAACGCAGGATAGATTTTATCTGACCATTGGTTGCCGGCTCTTCCAACCCAAGGCCTATTACGCGGTTGTAGGCAAGTACATCAACTTCTGGGATGGCACCGATAAAATATGGCCTGGTTGGGTCAGTGACAGCTGCAGATCCGGATTGTTGATACAGAACCTGCCAGTAAAGCCATTCATTTCGCTCAATTTGAACCCGTATGGATGAATCCAAAACGGGAGTTCTTGTTTTCATAAATCTCCCATTTTAATTAATGCTATAATTTAATTAAGCAAATAAGCACGAGAAATTCTATATGATCGACAGAATTATAATGGTATCGATTAAACGATCATATTTAATTAATGATATAAGGCAGGTTGAATATGAAGGTATTTTTTCAGGTGTCATTTCCTCTTGGTACAAATGCCTGAATACCGGTTATTTCACGTCCGAGAATTAATCCGTGAATATCGTATGTACCCTCATACGTATTTACCGATTCAAGATTTACCATGTGGTGGATGACTCTGTATTCTCCGGTGATTCCATTTCCACCGTGCATATCACGGGCAACCCGTGCAATTTCAAGTGCTTTCCCGCAATTATGGCGTTTCGCAAGCGAAGTCATTGCGTGATGGTCGCGACCATTATCTTTCAGTTTGCCAAGACGCCAGGAAAGCATCTGCATGGTAGTTATATCGGTCAGCATATCGGCAAGTTTGGTCTGTGGAATCTGATTGGCAGCTATGGGAAAACCAAACTGTTTTCGTTCCTGAACGTACTTTCTCGCTTTTTGGTAGCAAAATTCAGCAGCACCGGTAACTCCCCATGCAATGCCATAACGGGCACTGTTGAGACACATAAAGGGGCCTTTCAAGCCCCTGATCTCAGGAAATATATTTTCATCCGGTACAAATACATCTTCCATCACAAGTTCTCCGGTAGATGACGCCCGGAGGCTCATCTTGTGTTTTGTGACAGGTGCCGTGAATCCTTCAGTTTCTTTTTCTATTAAAAAACCCCGAATAACTCCTTCACTGTTTTTTGATTCTTTCGCTTTCGCCCATACAACTGCAAGGTCTGCAATGGGAGAGTTCGTAATCCACATTTTTGCACCGTTGAGTATCCACCCATTATCAGTTTTTACAGCAGTAGTTGTCATTGACCCCGGATCAGACCCATGGTCGGGTTCCGTAAGGCCAAAACAGCCAATCATCTCTCCGGAGGCAAGCCTGGGAAGGTATTTTTCCTTCTGTTCATTCGTTCCAAAAATAGAAATCGGATACATAACCAATGAAGATTGAACAGACATAAAGGAGCGATACCCGGAGTCGACCCTTTCAACTTCCCTTGCAAGCAGTCCATAGGCGATCTGGCTGGCACCGGCTCCTCCATATTTCGGATCAATTGTCGCACCCAGAAGGCCAAGATCTCCCATTTCACGTGCAATTTCCAAATCAAATATCTCCTCCTGGTTTCCTTTCAGGGCACGGGGTTCAAGTTTGGATTGAGCGTATTCACGAGCCGTTTCCATGATCATCCGCTCATCTTCGCTGAGTTCAGACTCAAATAAGTAGCTATCGTCAATATTAAACCGGTTATTTGGCATCCTGATGTGATTTTAATGGGGTGAATTGAGTTCTGAGTACTGATATTAAGTATTAAGTAGAAATTCGATATTCGATATTCGAAATTCATCATTCATCATTCATCATTCATCATTCTACTCAATATCCAAACTCCTTTCGTAATTCACGAGCAATAATGATCTTCTGTATTTCAGAGGTGCCTTCACCAATTGTCATAAGTTTAGCATCCCGCAGAAATCGTTCAACATGATATTCTTTTGTATAGCCATACCCACCATGAATCTGCACTGCTTCATCTGCAGCTTTAACGGATAATTCAGATGCAAAAAGTTTAGCCATGGAAGCTTCCTTGGTATACGGTTTGTTGAGGTCTTTCAGCCAGGCTGCCCTGTGTACGAGCATGCGGGCAGCATCAATCTCTGTAGCCATTTGAACCAGTTTGTGTTCAACAGCCTGAAAATTGCCGACCGGTTTGCCAAACTGTTCACGTTCCTGTGAATATTTCATGCTTTCTTCCAGGGCACCTCTTGCAATACCAACAGAGAGGGCTCCGATCCCTACACGGCCGCTGTCGAGAACCTTCATAGTATCGATAAACCCTTTCCCTTCATCGCCCAGCATATTTTCAGCTGGTACTTCAACATTTTCAAATACAACTTCTGATGTATCCGAAGAATTCATGCCCAGTTTTTGCATCGGTTCACCGGGCATAACACCGTCCCATTTTCGTTCCACAATGAAACCGCTGATTCCTTTTGTACCTTTATCCGGATCGGTTTTAGCGAGAACGACATAGGTATCTGCCACAGTACCCTGGGTGATGAAAATTTTCGTTCCGTTCAGGATCCATTTATCACCTTTTTTTATTGCTGTCGTTTTCAACCCGGATGCATCGCTTCCTGATCCTGGCTCTGTAAGGCACCAGCCGGCAAGTTTTTCACCACTGGCAAGTGGTTTCAGATAATTCAGTTTTTGTTGATGTGTTCCTGCAAGTGCAATGTGGCCACCTCCGAGGGATGTGTGAGATGCAACTGTTAATGCAAGAGAAGCATCCCAACGGGCAATTTCTTCAATGACGAGGCAAAAACTGATTGTATCGAAGCCGGCTCCCCCATATTCTTCTTCGTGATTTATGCCAAGGAAACCCTGGCCAGCTAATAATTTGATGAGATCATGCGGAAACTTTTTTGTAGCATCTCTTTCAATAACAGTCGGGGCTACATATCGATTAACAAATTCTCTGGCAGTATCCCGGATCATCTGCTGATCTTCTGATAATTCAAAACCAGGTTTTTTCAGTTCATCCAATGCTTCTGTACTCATTATGGCTGTTTAGTTTAATTCATGGAAACGCTTCCAAAAAAGATAACAATTATTCGGCATTTTTCATTTGAATAAGCCGGTTATCGGAAATTTATAGATATTCTATCTTAAATAAATAAATGTTTAAGTATATGATTTATAAAAATTTACAGGAACAAAAATTGAATACCCAAAGTAAGACATACCAACGGTTAGATACCGAATGAGAACAATTAAATAAATAAAAGAGGTAGTAGATATGATGTTAAGAAAAATGATCATGATAGGAGTAGCATTAGCGATGAGTGCAATGGTAATGGTTGCCGCTGCTGAAGCAGAAGCGGAAATTGAAGAACATACAATTTCCGGTGCAGTAATTGATGCAACAACCGAGGAAGGAATTTCCGGTGCAACAGTTACAATTTCTGAAACAGGAGCGACAGCAACTACTGATGAATACGGATTTTACTCAGTGGAAGGAGTGGAAGCCGGTAGTTATACATTGACAGCTGAAGCGGATGGCTATGAAAGCGCTGAAGCTTCTGCAGATCTGAATGACGGTAATGCAACTGTCGACTTCAGTCTGTCGCCAAGCTCATAGCAGTTGTTATAACAGGAAATCAAGAGGGTGTTACTCATCATTAAGATGAGTTTCACCCTTTTTTTTTATCCATTTGCCCATGGATAAATAACTTCGTTGTCAAAACAGGGATTATTCANAATACTCTAACCAAAATTCCAGGTAACACCCCGCCCGGTTTCAGGATCGGGAAACTCCCAGGTCACTGCACCCTGATCACACGCATACATACAGGTTCCGCATTCAATACAATCTTCTACCTGGAAATGGACATGATTATTTTCGTCCAGAGTATAACAGTTGGCCGGACAGACATAAGTCGTACACTTGTGAGGGCAAACCGTGTTACATATCTCTGTATCTACACGAATATGTGGTTTTATTTCCGATTTCGCCTGGTTCCTGTAACTGATTAACCCCAGCCGTTCAGGAAGTGTGAGAAGTTTCATGGTATCGATTTAGTTTTTTAGAGTATTGTCCGTTGTGTATTGTCAGTGGTGGATTTGATTCTCAAACTTTATAACGATCTTGCCCCTTTCAATCCCAGTTTGATCAATTCCCAGTAGGATGAGTGTGCTTTGACAGATTCACCCATCATCTCCCGGGCTTTTTTAGTGGGCTCATTTTTTATTGTAAAGAAATTTCTTCCGAAATGGTTGATCAGGCTGGGTACTTTCTGGTACATCACAGGGTTATGCAACAGTTGTACGGCGTCCTGAAAATTATTGATATCCTTCATAATATAACTGTTGTTAAGGTTGCCCTGATATTTTTTCATCTGAGTGATACTGAAGTCATTCTTGCTTTTGGCTTCGATAATCGTTTCTGCAGCAAGGATTCCGGATCTCATGGCATAATCCATACCCTGTATCGCCTTTCCGGCATTCATTAATAAATTCGCTGCCTCGCCACATACCAGTAAGCCTCCCTTATAAAGCTTTTCAGGTATTCCCCGTTTATCTCCTGAGGATACCACATGTGCCGAATACTCAACAACTTCACCACCCCTGATGGTATCTTTGATTACCGGGTGTGCTTTAAAATCGTTTAGGATATCATACGGCTTTAACTCTTTATCCCTGAGATCTTTGAGGCCAAGTACAAGTCCGATGGATATCGTGTCCCGGTTGGTATAAAGAAATCCACCGCCTTCTACTCCCCTTGTTGCATAACCTACAAACTCGTTCGACATACCACTCAATCCATTTAATTGAAAACGGTCCTCAAGTACACTTCTTTCATACCGGATTATCTCTTTAACACCCGTCAGTATGTGATCTGCGGGGACATATTTGTCCTGTAACCCTGCCTGACGGGTGAGCAAATTATTTACTCCTTCAGCAATGATAACGCTGTCGGCATAAAATTTTTCATCACCGGTTCGAATCCCGACGGCTTTGTCGCCTTCCATCAGTATCTCTTCTACAAGAATATTAGTTGCAATGAAGGAATCCATGGAATATTCACTTTCAGCTATTGCATCTTCCACTTTATTGGCAAGCCAGCGGTCAAATTTAGATCGCAGTACAATCACACCTGAATATGGCGGTTCATTAAAATGCCGGGATTTAAAATCCAAAGAAAATGCAGATTCTTCATCGATAAATGTCAATCGGCGGTGATTGATGAACCTGTCCCAACCGGCTTCTTCATCTTTCCAGTATTCCGGCACCAATTTTGCGAGATCCTGGCCCCATATTACACCTCCTGAAACGTTTTTTGCACCTGCGAATTCTCCCTTTTCAATGAGTAGGAATTTGATATTGTTCCGGGCAAGTGTCATGGCTGCTGCAAGCCCGGCAACACCGGCACCTACGATGATACAATCGAATTTTTCATCCATAGGGTTATGATTTTTATATTCGTTTGTAGTTAGTAGTATTTTATTTTAACCCAAAATTGTCATTGGAACAATGATCCCAATGTGATCGTCGGGACCCGAAGGGCAAAAAAGGTCTAACGACTTTTTTGGGTTTAAACCTGCTTTTGGCTTCATAATCACAATGCGATCCGAAAAAGTATAGTCTGACTGCTGACAGCCTCTTAGTAATTCATTCTCCTTTAATTTTCTTCAATTCTTCAATAAACGGAGGCAGCACTTTATATAGATCCCCGACTATCCCGTAATCAGCGATGTCGAAGATAGGGGCATCCGGATCCTTGTTGATGGCAACAATGACTTTACTATTCGTAATGCCGGCTACATGTTGAATTGCACCAGAGATCCCGACGGCGATGTATAATTGTGGTGACACAACTTTCCCGGTCTGGCCAATTTGCAGACTGGGGTCATACGCCCCGGATTCGGTTAATGCCCTTGACGCTCCGATACCTGCATTAAGCAATCGGGCCAATTCAGAAATAAGGTTCTGTCCTTCTTCATCTTTAACGCCGCGGCCTGCGGCAACCACTACATCAGCCTCCGATAAGTCAACACGATCGCCGGATGCTGTGATAATCTCTTTGAGTATCGATTTAGTTTCATCTTCCCCGACATCGACTTCTACAGATTCAACTTCTGGTTCCGATGGTAAATTGATCAAATCGTAGGATCCCGATCGTACCGATATGATAACCGAATCACCTTCCGCTTCCACATTTGAGATGATTTTAGCAGCCATTACAGGCCGTTTGCCTTTTACACCTGTATCGGTAACTTCAAACTCAGACATATCCGGCAGGGCGGGGATACCCTGATTTGCAGCCAGTGCACCAAGAATATCTTTCGAACCTTCAGTGGATGCAAAGGCCATAACTTTCGGCTTCACCCGGTTCATTACGGCTGATAAAGCTTTTAAGACCGGTGTATTCAGATGATTTTTAAATGAAGGGCCTTCAACTGTGTACACTTTTGTTAAACCATAAGACCCGAGCTGGCTGCTGTATTGAGTTGCATTTTCATCAATAATCAATGCAGCAGACTTAAATCCCAGTTTATTGGCCTCCTGAGTGCACCTCGATAAAACCTCAAGTGATGAGCGTTTGATCTTTCCGTTGTTAACAGAGATGTAAGTTAATAGTGTACTCATTTGAATCTGATTTTAAATTAGTTGAATTGATGAACCGCAGCGTCTATAAGTTTCTGAATTTTCCGTTCACAAGACACCAGCTTCCTCATCCAGCAGATGCGCTGTTTTACGGGCTATTTCGTCCGGATCGCCTTCAAGCTTTTTGCCTGGTTTACGCCCTGGTTTTTCTTCAAATCCAAGAATGCGCGTTTTAATTTCCACATCTTCCATTTTCATGCCGAGTTCATCGGGTGTCAGGGTGTTCACTTCTTTGCGCTTGGATTGCATGATCCCTTTAAGGCTCGGGATCCGTGGTTCATTCATATCATTTGAGCAGGTTACGACTCCCGGAGCCGGCAATTCAATCATCTCCTGTCCGATATCACCTTGTCGTTTTACAGTCAGGTGATGGTTCTCATAGTCCAGCCCTACAGCATTTGTTACATATGGAATTTTCAAATGTTCAGCGAGCATACTTCCGGTCAGCCCGGAATCTGTATCCTGTGCCTGTTTACCACATGCAATGAAATCATATTCTTTATCTGAGAAATAACTGGCAAGAATTCTTGCATAAACTGCTGAGTCAATTTTCTGTTTTTCTGTTATTAAAATGTGAGTTCCCCTGTGAGCGCCCATGGCAAGTGCTTTTCTGATTGTCTCAGAAGCTTTTTCCGGGCCAATCAAAACAACTTCAACTTCACCGCCATGTTTTTCCGTCAGAACCAGTGCCTCTTCCACCGCTGAAGCATCATAGGCATTGAGAATCATACGGTCGTTATCCTGTATCAACTGACCATCTTTTATTTGAAGCGGAGCAGAAACATCGGGAACCTGTTTAATACATACGTAAAATTTCATAGCTGTCTCTTTTTGAATCTGAGTTTAAATGATACTTATATTGGAACCGCTTTTCCGGGTTTTCAATATACAAAACAAGATTGAATTTGTTTCAATTCAGATATTTGTATCTAAAAAAACAGAAGCCGAAACCACCAGTTCTGAGTTGACTTCTGGCATACCGATTCAATGTTATTGAATATGGTTTGAACATGTTATATTTGCCGCTTATGAAGATTAACGATGGCATAACCATTCGAAAAAAAACCTGGGCTGACCGTCTTCTGGTTATCCTTCCTGCATTACTTCTGTTGACTCTGTTTGTTGCTATTGCACATGGAAACGACCTGGACAGCCGGCTTGTAATGATTCGGTATCTTTTATTTGCATTAAGTGGCCTTTTCGCTTTTATCCTGCCTTATATCAGTTTCCCGGATCCCGGCAGCCGTTTATATCAGCTTGGAAATATCAATGGAAAGAAATTGGCACGATTTTACCTCGTCAGGCACCGGCCGGTCTGGAGTATTTGCTTGTTGATCCTGATTGCTACTGCTATGGCAGACAGCAGAGGGATAACTGAAGAGTTTACGTCTCAATTGCTGTTAGCTCTTTATGGGTTGTTATTTTTTGCTGGGATTTATTTATATGCAGCATATCGGTATCTGAACATCGGTAAAGATTCGCAGGAATGGCAGGAAGGCCTTCGGGGGTTACACGTCAGAAAACGTCTCGCAGAAATTGCAAAATATCCGGTTGATCCGGGTTCTATTCCAAGCCTGATCAATTCTGTAGTCATATCACTGGTTGGAATGCTTGGAGTTGTTGCAGGGGCAATGCTGTATGGATTCTTCGGCCAGGGAGCCGAATTACTTTTTTCAGTCGGGATGTTTCTTTTTGGCTTTATAAAATTCAGATCACTTGAAAGAAATGCAGATCGGTTGTTCTATCAGGCCAATGCATTTTTTAATGAATTTTTTGGTGTTTCAGCCGGCCCCGGATCTGACCGGGAGCCTCTTAAAGTGGATCAATTATGGTGGATTCCAGGGCGCTGGAAAGCCAATAGCTGGGGGCTTATGCTTCAAATGGATCGTAAACTTCCGGCTGGCCGTTATATCGCTGTTGGGCACCTGTTCGTATGGGTGATCGCTTATCAGGATGCAGGCCGCAGTGCGATGTTTGCAGTATGGTTGATATTTGCACTCTTACATCACGGGTTTCTAATGTTAACAGCTACTCAGGCGATTGCACCGAAGTGGTGGCTTCGAACACTTGATAAACCCATTCACTGGATGATTGGCAGGTTTTGGATCCAGGTCAGATGGCTTCTTCCGATGATGGTAAGCATGATGCTGATGAAGTGGTTATTCGGGGTAATTACATGGGAGGATCTGAATTTGGTATTTGCTGTTTATCTGTTGACAGGAGCTTTGATTTCCGCCATCATCAGTTTTAGGTATGAACGATATTGGGCACATTAATCATGAATGATAAAAATTTAAAAGTAGAAAATGTTACTAAGCAGTACAGGGCTGGTAAAGTAGTTTTCCGCGACATAACCATGGAATTTATGCCAGGCGATGCTGTACTTTTGAGGGGGCCAAACGGATCGGGTAAAACCACTTTCTTAAAACTAATATCTGTAAACACATTTCCAACAGAGGGTATTATTCGATATGGTGACCTGATCATTCATGATAAACCGTATCAATATCTGAAGAATGTCGGGCTTGTTCATGACGAAGAAGCTTTACCGCAGCACATGTCAGCTGTAGAGTTGTTAGAATGGGTACTGAGAACGAGAGATATTTGGGATGAAAAATCGAATGATAAAATCGGTTCTATTCTGGATCATCTTGAACTGGATGAATCACGTTTTGATGAGATCGGTACTTATTCAACAGGCATGAGGAAAAAAGCACAAATTGCTGCTGCATTTATTATCAATCCATCCATACTCGTTTTGGATGAACCACTTCGGGGGCTGGATCAGACATCAACGGTAAAAGTTAAAGATCTGCTTATACAAGCTGTAAAGCGAAATACAATTTTGTTAATGGCGAGTCACGCTGAAGCAGACAAGAATGGCATTTTTCAAAAAGTAATGAACTTTCCACTTAAATAATCATGACTGGCGAGTTGTGATTCAGGCGAGATATAATTCATTTATTATCAAATATTTAACCTGTGATAAGAATAGCTCATATGTTCAAGTATGAGAATATTGTCAATCAAGCATGAAATAGATAAAGCTCTATTTGTTTCTTTTACTTTCACTTATGATCTTTGTTGCGGTTAATAACGATCCTGAAATTTTAAAAAGCGAATGTCTGAAATAAAGCTACCTGAAGTAGAATTAAACATCTACACTCCAAAAAACCCTGCTGAAGTAAAAGTTGTTGAAAATGAGATTGTCACCCGGGAATCCAGCCCGAATATTATCCGGCATATTACATTTGATATATCGGGAACTGATCTTGTGAACAGGATCAGAATCGGTCAGGCTTTGGGGGTACTTCCTCCGGGTAAAGATGAACGGGGGCGGGCACACAAACTTCGGCTCTATTCGATATCATCACCCACTGCCGGTGAAAATGGCCAGCCACATCTAATTTCAACGACAGTGAAAAGAGTTATTGAGGAGTTTAATGATAAGCTTTATACAGGTGTTGCATCCAATTATCTTGCAGATTTAAAACCGGGTGATTCAGTGAAGGTTACCGGTCCGAGTGGCAGACGTTTTTTGCTTCCGGAAAATGCAAGAGACTTTAACTACATTTTCTTTGCAACCGGTACCGGTATTGCACCATTTCGTGGAATGATCCAGGAACTTTTTGAAGAAAAGTATGATCACGATTGTGTATTGATTTTCGGTTGTCCTTACAGAACTGATTTGCTTTATGCTGATTACTTTGAAGAAATGAGTCAGAAGTACCCGAACTTTCATTACCTGGTCTCAATTTCACGTGAAGACAGAAGGGAGGATGGAAGTAAATATTATGTGCAAACTCAGCTTGAGGACGAAAGTGAACTTCTGCAACCGATCCTTGCAAGGGAAAATACTTTGATCTATATCTGTGGCTTAAAGGGAATGGAAGAAGGAATATATAAAGAGCTGATAAACCAGGAGCTGTATGAGTATCTTGAAATCAAAAAGAAACTTCCTGGTGATGTTAATTCCATGGATAGCAAAGAATTTAAACGATCAGTCAAACCTTCGCCACGTACGTTCGAAGAGGTTTATTGAGAGTAAACCGGAATTAACTCAAAATTGTCATTGGAACCATGATCCCGACGCGATCGCCGGGGTTAACCCCCGGCCCAGACAGTCCTGTACGGGACAGCCATTGAAACAGTCAGGGTTTCTTATTTAAAATTATGCTCATAAACCTTTGTGTTTCAATTTCGGCACTGAAAGCGTTCGGTGCAAAAAAAGTCTAACGGCTTTTATAGGTTTAATTTTTCTGATCGGGGTTTGTTAATCTATGCAAACCAGACATCTCTTTGAGTTCCACAAATCTATAGGGCATGATCCTGCCTCCAAAATGTTCTGTGTAAACCTGGGTGAAGACAGCACCCAACAGAATGGTTTGTATGTTGTAATACACCCAGATTACAAATACTACCAGTGTACCGGCTGCCCGGTAAGTGGCTTGAATACCGGTTGCAGATAAGTATAATCCGATCAGATATTTTCCAAGAAGAAATAAAAGAGTTGTCACGATTGCCCCGATGACTACATCCTTCCAGCGTGCATGGACATCGGGGAGTATTTTAAATATTAGGGTGAAAAAAATTACTGCAAAACCTACTGTGGTAATCTGGCTTAACAGTTGGTAAAAGTCGAGAGGTATCCCGGGCAGGATTTCTGTAAAAAGTGTTGATATCAAGCCAATAATTGCTTCGGTTAACAGTGAAATCAGTAAAAGAAGGCTGAAAACAATAATCATTCCGAAGGAGAGCAGACGGTTGAGCAAAAATCTCCAGACTGAATTTATTTTTACTTCATTTACATTCCAGATTTTATTTAATGTAAGCTTCAACTGGTTGATCACTGTTGTTGCTCCAAAAATGATAATTCCGGTTGCGAAGATTGATGTCCAGATATTTGTTGCATTTTGAGACCGCTCAGAAGCAAAATCAGTAAGTGCATTTGTCATTTCCACTCCTATCAGGTCCGTGAGGGTGTCCCTGAACTGGTCTGTAATCATTTCATCCGAAAAAAAGAGGCCGGAAACTGAAACGATTAATATGAAAAGCGGGGCAACTGAAAAAATTGTATAGAAAGCAATTGCAGCTCCCTGCGTCATAATGTCATCATCAATCGATTTACGAAAAGTTGCACTGGTGAGGTTTTTGATATCCTGAAAAATACGATTCATAAAAACTGACTATGTATATAGCTTGTCAATTGGAATCCAGGTTTTTTGGAAGTTCCTTGTCGGGTGCAAGGTGAGTAACACCTGCTGAAACAGCAAATTTCATAGCGTCAGCCGGGCTGACATTCAGAGGTTTTACTTTTTCCGGGTGTACTAAGAATAAGTTCCCGGAAAAATTATACGAGTGTGGACAGTATACCGTAATCCGGTTTTTAATTCCGATACGATCAAGATTCTCTTCCGTTACAAATCCAATTCTGTCTACACCTTCAAAAAAGGTAACCAAAACGGGTTTGTTAAATTTTTTCTGATCCCCGACAAACGCCTCTGTCAGATCTTTTAATGCACTATATATGATTTTAATAAAGGGTGTCCTGCCCATCAATCGTTCCAGGCTCCTGAAAAAAGGTTGAGTTACAACCCTGGAAACAAGAAATCCCAGTAAAATGATAATAAGAATGGCAGAAATTAAACCAAGGCCGGGGATATGGACCGGAAGCCAGTCAAACAGGAGATCATTAAACAGTGAATTAGCCCAGTTGACAAGAATGATTATGATGTAAATTGTAGCAAATACGGGGAATACAAACAGCAGACCTCGCAGGAAATAATTAATTATGATGCGCATGGGTATCAATTTGTTTTGGGATGGATTTAAAATACGTAACTCTGATAAGAGATAAATTACTATAACTTTTGGATATTGAGTTCAGAGAATCCAGCCAGGCCTGGTTCAATCCTTCGTTCTGTAGGTGAGGTTGATCGCTTTTTTTCCTATCTTGAAAACTTATCAAAATTTATGGATTGAACACGCAGAAAAGGAATGAACGGTAAAAGATCAGACCAGATCAGACAGGATTTTTTCGATTTTTTTCAGGAAAAAGGACATTTGATTGTTGAAAGTGCACCGGTTGTACCGAGAGAAGACCCAACATTACTTTTTACCAATGCAGGAATGAACCAGTTCAAGCCGATTTTTTTGGGAGAACAGGAAGGACTGGAAAGTGATGGGAAAATCTGGAGAAGAGCAGCCGATACGCAACGGTGCATCAGGGTAAGCGGTAAACATAACGATCTCGAGGAAGTCGGGCACGATACCTACCATCACACTCTTTTTGAAATGCTTGGAAACTGGTCGTTCGGGGATTATTTCAAAAAAGAAGCAATCGGCTGGGCATGGGAATTACTTGTGGATAAGTGGGGACTCGAGCCAGACCGGCTCTATGCAACGGTTTTTGAAGGCAGTGTTGACAACGGGCTGCCGGTTGATGATGAATCGATTCAATTATGGAAAAGTGAAACAGGGATTAAACACTCTCATATACTGAAATTTGGTAAAAAAGATAACTTTTGGGAGATGGGTGAGACCGGCCCGTGTGGCCCCTGTTCAGAGGTTCATATCGATCTGAGGCCGGATGAGGAACGCAGGAAAAAAGATGGAAGTGAACTCGTGAATATGGACGATCCGCGGGTCATGGAAATCTGGAATCTCGTATTCATCCAGTTCAACCGAAAGAGTAATGGTGAGTTGCTTAAGCTGCCTGCACAACACGTGGATACCGGAATGGGATTTGAACGGATCTGTGCGGTAATCCAGGGGAAGTCCTCAAATTATGATACCGATATCTTTGAACCCCTGCTGAATGAAATATCAAGGCTTGCCGGGAAAAAATATGGTGAGGATGAAGAATCCGATATCGCAATGCGTGTAATTGCTGATCATATTCGGGCAGTCAGTTTTGCCATCGCAGACGGGGCTTCACCTTCCAATGAGGGCAGAGGTTACGTGGTCCGCCGTATTCTGAGAAGGGCAATTCGTTACGGATGGGATAAACTTGGATTTAAAGAGACTTTTTTCCACAAATTGACACCGGTTCTTGCCAGTCAATTTAAAGAGATCTTTCCGGAACTCCATGAGCAGGAAGCTTATGTGGTAAATGTAATCCGATCAGAAGAAAAGAGCTTTTTGAAAACTCTTGGACAGGGTATTCAGTTATTTGAAGAGATGATAGATGGAAAGAAGGTTTTGGCCGGAGCTGATGCTTTTAAGCTTCACGATACTTATGGTTTCCCGATAGACCTGACTGAACTGATGGCCCGTGAAAAAGGGATTAGAGTGGATTCAGAATCTTTTGAAGAACTGATGGAACAGCAGAAAGAGAGGGGGAGGGCTTCAGGTAAGTTTTCTGCAGCAGATTCAGATTCGATGGAGTGGACAATTGTATCCGACAGAGATGACTTTGAATTTGTTGGTTACGACATGCTTGAAACTGAAACGGACATTATTGCAACGGCAAGAGATGGTGACAAGAATATTGTATTATTGAACCGAACTCCGTTTTATGCTGAAAGCGGTGGGCAGGTTGCTGATACCGGTTACCTTGAAAGTAACGACGAAGTATTACGGGTATTTGACGTACAAAAAAGAAATGAGGGATATCTTCATTTCACTGACAAACTCCCAGCCGATCCCAAAAGCAGTTGGTTTGCCCATATCGATATGGAACGCCGGTTTGAGATCGAAAAACACCATTCGGCGACCCACCTGATGCATGCCGCCCTTCGATTAATACTTGGTGATCACGTTGTTCAGAAAGGGTCGCTGGTTGCTGATGACAGGTTGCGTTTTGATTTTTCCCATTTCGAAGCAGTTGAGGAAGGCACGCTGAATGAAATTGAAGCCCTTGTGAATGAAAAAATCAGGGAGAATATTCACCTGCAGGAAGAACGGGAAGTTCCGCTTGAAGAAGCCCGCCGGCGCGGAGCGATGATGCTGTTTGGTGAAAAATATGGAGAGAAAGTACGTATTATTACATTCGATGAAGAATTTTCAGTTGAACTATGTGGTGGTACTCATGTAGGGGCTACCGGTGAAATAGGCTATTTCCGGTTTCTGAATGAAACTTCAGTGGCGGCTGGAATAAGAAGGGTGGAAGCAGCAGTTGGGAAAACATCAGATCAGTTGATTCGGGATGATAAAATCCTGGTTAACAAGATCAAACAACTCCTGGAAAATCACGATAACCCGATAAACGAAATTGAAAAACTGCTCGACCGGAAGAAAAAACTTGAGAAAGAACTTGACAGGATGCAGCAAAAACAGGCATCCGGCACGCTTGATGATCTGTTAAAAAGCCCGGATAAAATTAATGGAATCTCCTTTATATCAGGTGAAATTACAGGAGCTGATATGAATACACTTAAACAAATGGGATATGATGCCATCGATAAGAGTAAGGAGATGACAGTGGTTATTCTTGGCTCGGCCGATCATGAAAAGGGTAAAGTATTTCTGATGGCTGCAATTACACCCGATCTTGTTAAACAAGGATTAAAAGCCGGCTCGCTTGTTGGACAGCTTGGGAAGATGGTTGGTGGAGGAGGTGGAGGTCAGCCGAACCTTGCTACAGCAGGTGGAAGTATGCCGGATAAGCTAAAATCAACTTTGGATAAATCTAAAGAGTTGATTATTAATAATTTAAAATGATACTTCAGTCTTGAAATGTAATCTTTTGAAATTTTGGGTATCTTTCGAGACTGTTTTCCAAATGACATTTAAACGAAGTACAATTGAATCTTATGGCAAAGAAGCAAGAAGAGGCTGTATTCACACCAATTGGCCTTAATAAAAGTAATAACGGTAAACTGGATAAAGCAGTTGAACTGCCTGATCCCACAGATACATCCTACAAAGATCTCGGGTTAACAAAACAGGATCTGGTGGGTATGTTTGAATCGATGTATTTGCAGCGACGGTTCGAAGAACGTGCCATGCAAATGTATCAAAAAGGAAAGTTTGGCGGGTTTTTACATTTATACATAGGTCAGGAAGCGATTTCAACAGGATCCGTTTGGGCATTTAACGATGACGATGACATTATAACTGCCTATCGCGATCACGGGTGGGGGCTCGTCCGTGGTGTTACGCCTGAGGCTGGGATGGCTGAATTGTATGGAAAGACTGATGGTTGCTCAAAAGGAAAGGGCGGTTCGATGCACTTTGCAAATGTTAAAGAACATTTTTGGGGAGGGTATGGGATTGTTGGCGGCCATATACCGCTTGGTGCCGGTATTGCTTTTGCTAATAAATACAAAGAAAGTGGACGATTAGCTGCCTGTTATATTGGTGATGGTGCTGTACACCAGGGAGTATTGCACGAAACAATGAACATGTGCCAGCTATGGAAACTGCCTTGCATTTTTGTTGTTGAAAATAACGGGTATGCGATGGGTACTTCAGCAAGAAGGCATAGCGTGGGTGAAATTGTGGACCGGGCTGATGCATATGGAATGAAGAAAGCAGTAATAAATGGAATGGATGTCTTTACAGTGTATGAAAAAATGAAAAAGATTGCCGAAGAAGTCAGAAAAGACAGTCTTCCGTGGTTTGTAGAGATACGTACATACAGGTATCGCGGACATTCCATGTCAGACCCTCAAAAATACCGTTCAAAAGAAGAGCTCGAAGAGTATCAAAAAATAGATCCGGTTGAACGGATGAAGACGTTTATACTTGAAAACAAGATCACTTCTAAAAAGAAAATAGGTGAAATTGAAGAAGCGATTGAAAACAGGGTACTTGAAGCGATTGAGTTTGCTGAAAATGCTGATGCACCTGAGCCCGAAGCACTTTTTGAAGATATGTTTGTTGAAGAAAATCCCATATTTCATAAATAAGCTGGTAACTGATCCCCATCGGGGAAGTGTCCAAATTCATTTATGATGTACTGATTTGTACGGAAAATAAAAATCAATCGAACAAATTTTTAGTAAGAAAGAACTGAAAAAATAATAATCATTAAACATGGCTGTACTACAATTCAGGGAAGCAATTCGTGATGCGATCGATGAAGAGATGGCACTGGATGAAAATGTATTCGTAATGGGCGAGGAAGTTGCCGAATATAACGGCGCCTATAAAGCAACAGAAGGGCTACTTGACAAATATGGATTTAAACGAATGATCGATACACCAATCTCCGAACTTGGCTTTGCCGGAATTGGTGTAGGGGCTGCAATGAATGGACTGCGCCCGGTCATAGAATTTATGACCTTTAATTTTGCCGTACTGGCGGCTGACCAGATTATTAACCACGCTTCAAAAGTTCGGTATATGCTGGGCGGCCAGGTTCAGGTTCCGGTTGTGTTTCGCGGCCCGAATGGTTCGGCTGGTCAGCTTGGTGCTACTCATTCCGTTGCCTACGATTCGATGTATGCTCATTTTCCGGGACTTAAAGTCATACAGCCCTCTGAGCCCGATGACGCAAAAGGATTACTGAAGTCGGCAATTCGCGATAACAATCCCGTAATTTTTATGGAGTCCGAGCAAATGTATGGACTGAAAGGAGAGGTGTCGGAAGAAGAGGATTACCTGATTCCGATCGGTAAGGCAAAAGTGAAACGGGAGGGAGATGATGTTACCATCGTTACACACGGGAAAATGTACCACGTGTCAAAGAAAGCGGCAGCAGAACTGGAAAAAGATGGAGTTGAAGTGGAACTGATCGATCTTCGAACGATCAAGCCGCTGGATTTGGATACGATTATTGAATCCGTCAAAAAAACCAATCGTTGTGTTGTGGTTGATGAAGCCCATCCATTCGGTGGGGTAGCAGCAGAAGTCGGTTACCTGATTCAGCGTGAGGCGTTTGATTATTTGGATGCCCCTGTTGCAAGAGTTACACTACCCGATGTGAATGCACCATTTGCAAAAAATCTCTTTGATATCTGGCTGCCGGATGCAAAAGATGTAATTGATGCCGTAAATACGGTTACTTACAGGAAATAATAAGATCAATTAAACTAACGATAATAAACTGAACTTATGGCTGAAAAAATTGAAATGCCCAAATTGAGCGACACCATGGAAGAAGGTGTAATCGCCAAATGGAATGTCAAAGAGGGCGATAAAGTGGAATCAGGTGATATCATTGCTGAAGTGGAAACGGATAAAGCGACCATGGAGGTTGAGGTTTTTGATTCAGGTACAATTCTGAAGTTATTGGTTGAGGAAGGCCAGAGTATTCCGCTTGGTGGGTTGATGGCAATTATTGGTGAAGAGGGAGAAGATATCAGTGATTTACTTGATTCTGCAGGCTCAGCTCCTGAGAATGGTGAAGAAGAGCCTGAGAAAAAGGAGGATGGGAAAGCTAAGAAACCGGAGACGAAACAATCCGGGAAAGAAGCTGGTACAGTTCAGGAAAATGGCGAGCCTGCTCAGGCAGCAGTTGAGAGTGAAGATGGCAGAATTAAAGCTTCACCGCTTGCACGAAAAATGGCTGAAGACCGTGGAATCAGTTTAAAAGATGTGGATGGCAGCGGGCCCGAAGGGCGCATCATCAAGAAAGATATCGAGAATTTCAAAGCACCGTCAAAATCACTTGATATTTCGTTTGAACCAGGAGAAGCGAAAGAAGTTCGCGTGTCACAAATGCGAAAGACAATAGCACGGCGATTGTCAGAAAGCAAATTCAACTACCCGCATTTTTATGAAACGATTGATATAGATATGAAGCCGGCCGTAGAGGCCCGTGCTAAACTGAATGAAATCAGTGATGTGAAAATAAGCTTTAATGATATCGTCGTAAAAGCGTGCGCACATGCGCTTCGGAAGCACCCGGATGTAAACAGCTCCTGGATGGAAGATAAAATTGTCATGCATGGAGATGTGAATATTGCAGTTGCTGTAGCCGTTGAAGAAGGCTTGATGACCCCTGTTATCCGTTATGCTGACAAGAAGAACCTCAAAGCTATTTCATCGGAAACAAGGGAGCTTGCAGAAAAGGCACGTGACAAAAAACTCCAGCCCGATGAGATGGAGGGGAGTACCTTTACCATCAGCAATCTTGGTATGTTTGGGATTGAGGAATTTACAGCAATTATCAACCCGCCCAATGCATGTATTTTGGCTGTGGGTACAATTCGTGATGTACCCGTTGTTGAAAATGGTGAGGTTGTCCCCGGAAAACGGATGAAAGTAACCCTTTCAAGTGACCACAGAATCGTTGATGGTGCCAAAGCAGCAGCATATCTGAATACATTACGGCAAATGCTTGAAAACCCCCTTGGTATGCTTTTATAGCCGCTATCAGCTATAAAATTCACATTTTAGGTAAAAAAGCGTATACATTTATTGACAGCCCCGGTAAAATTACCGGGGCTTTTTTAGTGCCCAATATTTCTAACGTTTGTAAAAACGAACACTCTGATACATAGCCATGCATTCAGGATAGGCGGTTTAACGTATTTTGATTTACAGCCTTTTTTATATTAGAAATTTCTAATAGTTTAGTGAGTGAAATGACTGACGCATTTTTGTAACAACAGACGGTTAATACAAAAAGTAATCGCCATAAAAGCCTCTTCCTGATAAGAAGAGGCTTTTTTTTTGTGCGCCCGGGCGCACAAAAAAAAAGCCCCGGTGCTTAACCGGAGCTTTCTTAACCTGATGCATCCCCTTTGATGTTTACTCCATTTAATTTCTAATTCATCTCTTCGTACACTGAAAGGGGTATATACTGTTTACCGTATTCAATTACTTGGGCAGCGGCTTGCTGGGCATATAATTGAGCTGCACAACTGTATTTGAATTTCGGGGTTCCCTGGATCAAAATATCGATGTTATCCTCCCAGGTATCGGAGGCGCCAATAAATACGGAACCGTTGATTGTAGGTGTTCCGCTTGCCTCGAGATTAAAAGCATTTTCAAAGATTACCAATCCTGTAAACTCAAATGTACCGCGTACAGAGAGGGAACCATCCTCCCCCTGAATAACTTCATCTTCTCCCTCAACCAGGATTTCGGCACCTCTCCTGACAACCATAATTCCATAGCCCTCTGTGTTACCTGTTATAGTTGTTTGATTCTCAACAAAGAATACACCAGGATTCTCGGATGTTCCAAGCCCTCCCCTGTAATTACCGGATGGCAGATATTGTGTTCCGGGAGCATGTTCAAGCATGCTGATTAATTTCTTTGCTTCCTCAAATGATCCGTCTTCATCAACACCAATTTGCGGGTCACCATAGATAACACTTTCATATTCGTCTACTTTGTCATAACTATCATTATCAGTTACCATGACACCCGGAACGGGGTCACAACCCTCTTCGGGTGAAGTTCCGTCGATTTCAGTAGCTTCACCATTGACATGAAAATCAAACAGATTGGTTTTAAGTGAAATGGCTGCATCAAACAGGGGAACGAAATGGATGTCTTTGTGATCGAAAAGAACCGTCACAGTTCTGCGCTCTCCATTTACAAATCCTGTAGACCGGACTCTGATTAAATCTTCAGCCGGGACATCCGTGATGTATACCTCAGCATGTCCTTCATCAAGGTCGACCGACCAGGGGGTTGTTCCAGTACGCCAGTCTGAATTTTGCATTAACCCGTGAACAGCCAGTTCAATGGCACTATTTGCAATATTATTAGCCTGAATAACTTCAGCGTATTTTGTACTGTGATTGGTCATTTGAAAAATTGTACCCTGCTGGCCCTGTTTGGTTATACCTATCGATAACAGCAGGCCACCAACGATAATTAGCATTGCTCGTCCCATAATTTCCTCTCAACTTTTACTATTGAATCAGGTTAATTTATAATCATGTTTTCATTATTTTGTAGACCAAATATGACTGATTATGTTCAATGATCCGAGTTGGAAACTCTTAATGAAAGGAACCTAATATTTTGATATTAAAAGTTAAGGTTGCCTAATGGGGAGGTGTAGGTGAGAAAAATTGTATAGAGTTACCTATGACCAATGTGGGACTCCAAGATTCGACTACCGGGAAAAATGAATTGCTACCAGTGACAGATTTATAAATAGGGTCAAATCAGGTGTTTGAACCTGTTTCAGGATAACGTCATGTATCCTGAATTTACTCCTTCCCTGAAGTTTCCCTGATACTTTTTGCCTGATCAAAAAGTATCCAAAAAATCGAGGCTGTGAATTTGCCGTCGGCGGTCGTTGCCGATCTGCTGCAC
>SL_3KL_010_SEDDRAFT_10000289_pt1 | contig 38858 bp, 20 predicted proteins | sample SodLakKL_010_SED_2_FD_10381 | JGI IMG/M metagenome (IMG submission 10381) | reverse complement strand
GTCCTTTTGCTGTTGATTATTTACTGGTAACCGGCAATGTAAGATTTGATGCAAAGGAGCTCCTGTGCAATTTTCAACCCGGGAAAGTGATCCTGGATGGATCTAACACGCCCTGGCGAGCTGCTGATATGGAGGAAACATTCAGGGAGAAAGGAGTAAGGGTGTGGAATACCCATGAAAAGGGGGCTTATGTGAGGGAGCTTCCATAAAAGGATTGTTGTTTTTTCCGGGGAAAGGAGGGTAATGTGCTAATGTGGTAATGTGCCAATGTGCTAATGTGGTAATGTGCCAATGTGTCAATGCGCCAATATGTTATAACCTCTATACCTCAAAAACCAAACCCTGCTTAGGGTCTTCTGAAGAGGTACTGGAAGAACAGTCCGTCGTAGCCGCGTAACCTGAGCTTTTCACCGGGTTCGGGTTCCATATCATAGGTCATGTCGTTGCGGCGGTAGAGGTTTTCTTTTCGTATACCGTACTCATGTGAGATCTCAGCCATGGTTTCTCCTTCCTGCACTACATGATGCTTAACCGGGCCTTTGCGTCTTTTGGGCTGCAGGTATATCCGGGAACCCGGGGAAGGCTGAAACGCATCACTCCAGTTGTTGTATCTGGCAATCCTGCCGGGGCGTGTGTCAAACTTGCGTGCGATGGTTTGCGGGGTATCTCCGGGCCGGGCTTCGACGTACTGTATCCGGTTGTAGCTGTAAACCTCACGTTGAATATCTTCCCTGCGCACATACCGGTCGGAGAGGTCGTCATGCTCTGCCGGGTCTTTGGCACGCAGATCGGAATAGGTCTCTGCGAGCATATAATCCTGATTAAGGGCTTTCTGGTCGTACCGGTAGAGACTGTTTCGTTCTATCAGGCCAATTAACAGGTCGGCGTACTTCGGGTTGGTTGCATAACCTGCTTGTCTGAGCCCTTTAGCCCATGCCTTGTAATCATCGGGTTCAAAATCAAAAAGAAAGGCATAGCGGGGACGGGTGGTCAGGAACTCGGTGTGGTCAAAGAACGACTGCATGGGTTCTGCGTACTGCCTGAAACATTCATCGGGTTCATCATCAGTAAAAAAATAGGCTGCACCAGGCCAGCCATGGCACTTGATGCCAAAATGATTATTAGCATTGACCGCCAGCTCGCTGTTGCCGAAGCCTGATTCAAGGATCGCCTGGGCAAGTTTGATGCTGGCAGGGATGCCAGACTCACGCATCTCAGCAACGGCCACATCTTTATACTTATCAATATACTCTTCGAGGGTAATGCTTTGCTGTGCATGCAGGCTGCCAGAGAGGATAAAGCAGATTACCACCAGCTTTTTGATAAGACCATGCCAGAATTGATACATAAACACTATTTTTGATACGTCAAACAACACCGGTAGATTTAATTCTGTTCGCAGGGTCAAAAATACATTAATTGGCTTATTTGGAGCAATGGAAAGCATAAAAAATTATTTTCCGCAACTGGATGATGCACAACTGGAAACTTTTGCAGCCATGCATAAGTTATACCGGGAGTGGAACGAGTATATTAATGTAATATCAAGAAAAGACATGGACTATTTTATGCAGCGCCATGTTCTGCATGCACTTTCCATCATGAAAATAGTGTCATTCAGACCGGGTGCAGATGTGATGGATGCCGGAACGGGAGGTGGATTTCCCGGGATGCCACTTGCAGTTTGTTTTCCGGAAGTCCGGTTTACGCTGGTTGACTCGGTTGGGAAAAAGATAAAGGTGATAAAGGACGTGATCGCTCAGCTGGGACTATCGAACGTGACTGCTGTCAGGTGCCGGGTGGAAGATATCTCCGGTCGTTATGACTTTATTACCAGCAGGGCCGTGAAACCCCTGCCTGTCTTTTATCCCTGGGTAAAGGATAAACTTAAAAAACGCTCACGACATGAGATACCCAATGGCATTCTTTATCTGAAAGGCGGCGATCTTCAAAATGAGCTGGATGCCCTGCCATGTAAGCACCATGTATATCCAATTGCAGATTTTATTCCGGATCCCTTTTTTGAAACAAAAAAAATCGTACATTTGTTTCATTGAAAATAAGATAAACAAAATAAATTATTATCTTTGGTAAGCCAAAATTTATACAAAACATAAAATCAATCCTATGAGCAAGGAAAAAGAAAATGCCACAGAGCAAAACAAAGACAAGGCCATCAATAAGGAAAAGATGAAGGCTTTGCAGATGACCCTTGACAAGATCGAAAAGTCTTATGGAAAGGGGGCGATCATGAAGTTGGGCGATTCGGCCGTTGTTCCCGTTGACGTAATTCCCACAGGGTCTGTCATGCTGGACATGGCGCTGGGAACAGGTGGGCTTCCCCGGGGCAGGGTAGTGGAAATTTATGGTCCGGAATCTTCGGGTAAAACCACGTTAGCGATCCATGCCATTGCCGAAGCCCAGAAACTGGGAGGTGTGGCTGCTTTTATTGATGCAGAAAATGCCTTTGACAGCAATTATGCGCACAAGCTTGGCGTAGATATTGAAAACCTGCTGGTAAGTCAGCCCGACAACGGTGAACAAGCCCTTGAGATTGCTGAGAACCTGATCCGGTCGGGTGCCATCGATATTATCGTGATCGACTCAGTAGCGGCGTTAACCCCTAAAAGTGAAATCGAAGGGGAGATGGGCGACTCAAAAATGGGCTTGCAGGCACGACTCATGTCACAGGCACTGCGAAAACTTACAAGCACCATTAACAAAACAAACTGTTGCTGCATCTTTATCAATCAGCTGCGTGAGAAGATCGGCGTTATGTTCGGTAACCCTGAAACTACCACCGGCGGAAATGCCCTGAAGTTTTATTCTTCGGTGCGCATTGATATAAGACGTGCATCGCAAATCAAGGAAGGTGACAGGGTTGTGGGTAACAGAACCCGGGTAAAAGTGGTGAAGAACAAACTGGCGCCACCCTTCCGCCAGGCCGAATTTGATATCATCTATGGTCTGGGGATATCTAAAGCAGGTGAGATCGTTGACCTCGCAGTAGAACAAAACATTGTCAAGAAATCCGGCTCCTGGTTCAGCTACGGCGATACCAAGCTTGGACAGGGCAGGGACGCAGTAAAGCAACTCTTGCTTGACAATGAAGAACTGGCAGAGGAACTTGAAGGCAAAATCAAGGAATCTATGGCCAGCTAAGGCCCATGACTTCCCATCCATATCTAACCAAAACACTCTGTTATGAAATCAATAGCTGTATTTGCAATTATCTGTATGATGACATTTTCCAATTTTTCGCAAGGACAAACGCAAACCCTTACTCCTGAAACGCTTTGGGAGTTCGGACGCATCAGTGATGTCCGTGTCTCCCCAGACGGTCAAACCGTATTGTTTGGCGTTACGCATTTTGACATACCTGAAAACAAAGGTACTCGTGACCTTTACACCATGCCGGTTGACGGTGGTGATCCCATGAATATTACCAATTCAGCCGATTCCGAGTCGGGGGCTCTATGGCGCCCTGATGGTGAGCGAATCGGATTTATGAAAAGTGTAGACGGGAGCAACCAGCTTTTCGAGATGGACCCGGATGGGAGTAATGTAACGCAGTTGACAACGATTGAAGGCGGAATTACCGGTTTTGGTTATGCCCCTGACATGGCGCATATTTACTATACCAAACGCGTGAAACTGCAGGAGACCGTGATCGACATGCACCCGGATCTTGATAAAGCCCATGCCCATATCGCTGATGACCTGATGTACAGGCACTGGGATCGCTGGGATGATGGCAAATACAGCCATGTTTTTATCGCCCCTTATGACGAGGGAGAAATTGAAGACGGACATGACATCATGGAGGGCGAACCTTACCATTCACCCCTGCCTCCGTTTGGAGGGAGTTCACAAATAGCATGGAGCGCTGATGGACGGTATATTGCGTACACCTGCAAGAAGGAAACAGGCAAAGACTGGACTACCACTACAAATTCCAACATTTACCTGTATCACCTGGAAACCGGCGTTACTGAAAATCTCACCCCATTCAATGACGGCTATGACAGAAACCCGGTTTTTTCACCTGATGGACGTTTTATGGCATGGGAAAGCATGCAGACGGATGGTTTTGAGTCGGATAAAAACAGGATTATGGTCATGGACCTTGGCACAAGAAAGTACCGTGATCTTTCCGCCGGTTTTGATCAGAGCTCCAGTGGTTTTACCTGGTCGGCTGATAGCCGGATGATCTACTTTGTAAGCGGCATACATGCCACCTATCAGCTATATGCTGTTGACAATGTGTCAGCAGACATTGTGCAGCTTACCGAAGGGGATCATAACTATCAGTCTGTGGCCGTCGCCGGAGATGTGCTTGTTGCTGAACGTATGTCCATGTCGATGCCCACGGAGATTTACCGTGTGAACAAAACGACGGGAGATGATGAGCAGCTGAGCTTTGTGAATCGTGATATCCTTGAGCGTACCGCGATGGGGCGTGTGGAGGAAAGATGGGTGACCACCACCGACAACAAGGAGATGCTCGTATGGGTGATCTATCCACCAGACTTTGACCCCGGCAAGGAGTATCCTGCGCTGCTCTATTGTGGCGGTGGCCCCCAAAGTGCTGTCAGTCAGTTTTTTTCCTATCGCTGGAACTTCCAGATCATGGCAGCGCATGATTACATTGTGGTGGCACCCAACCGCAGAGGCTTGCCTACATTCGGCCAGGAATGGAATGATCAGATCAGTGAAGACTGGGGCGGACAGAATATGAAAGACTATCTCAGTGCCATAGATGCTGTTAAAGAGGAGCCTTTTGTGGATGAAAACCGGCTGGGTGCCGTGGGTGCGAGTTATGGCGGATATAGCGTTTTCTGGCTGGCAGGACACCATGAAGATCGTTTCAGCGCCTTCATCTCCCATTGCGGACTCTTCAATCTCGAAAGCTGGTACGCCTCCACCGAAGAAATGTTTTTTGCCAACCATGACATCGGAGGAGCATACTGGGAAGATCCCAAACCTCATAGCTATGAGTTTTCTCCGCATCGATATGTGCATAAGTGGAATACACCCATGATGGTCATCCATGGAGCCAAGGATTACCGCGTGCCTTATATAGAAGGCTTGCAGGCCTTTAATGCAGCCCAGCTCCAGGGTATTCCCAGCAGGTTGCTGTTTTTCCCGGAAGAGAATCACTGGGTGCTGACACCGCAGAACGGTATCCTGTGGCAGCGGGAGTTTTTCGGTTGGCTCGACAAGTGGCTCAAATAGTCGCTGGCATGCATATTACTCCTGGCAATACCAGGATTGCACCGGGTACAATCCAAGCCTGTTTACTATGTTAGCACGAAGAAAGAAGCGAAAAAAGAAGAAGAAACTCACCTGGCAGGATATCGTGATGATCATTCTGGTGGTCGTCCTTGCTTTGCTGCTCATTTTTTCCCGTGGGTTCAGGGCTGCACGGCGCGTTAATATTGATCCACAGCATGACGAACAGAAACTGACTGCTGTCACAGCTGATAATCACCCTGCCGCGGGCTTTTATCACCAGGATTATGTCACGGCTGTCAATAGCACCCCTGATCCGCAAGCGGCTTCCATTGCAGCAGAGCCTGGCAAAAACGGTGTGCAGGCTTTTAACAGGCAAGGGTCCGGCTCATTGCCACTAAATGAAGATCTTGATATGGAGGGAAATAGCATGCAACCGGAAGACATCTCAAAAGAGATGCTTCTGGGAAGAGTTAATCCTGCCTCGGAAACAGAGGGTTTCAGTCTTATTGAGTCGAGGTACGCCAGACGCGACGGTATGTACCTCAGGAGTGAAGCCCTGGATGCATTCGTAAAAATGTACGATGCAGCAGAAAAGGACGGCATACAGCTCATGGTGTTGTCTGCCACCCGCACTTTTGATCATCAGCGTAGAATATGGGAAAACAAATGGAATGGTGAGCGCATGCTGCATGGCAATATTCGAGCTACTGACATCAGGAATCCTGCTGAACGGTCAAGGGAAATTTTGCGATTCAGCGCCATGCCCGGCACTTCACGGCACCATTGGGGCACAGATGTAGACCTGAACAGTTTGCAAAACAGTTACTTCGAGCAAGGGCAGGGGAAACGGGTGTATCAGTGGCTTGCAGACAATGCTGCCGCCTATGGCTTCTGCCAGCCATATACGGCTCATGGCGAGCGACGCGACGGAGGGTATGAAGAAGAAAAGTGGCACTGGTCTTATAAGCCCATCGCCGTGCAATTTTATCATACATTCGCTGAAAAAATTAGCTATGAGGATATCATTGGTTTTGATGGTGCAGAAACAGCGCGTGAATTGCAGGTTATCGAGAATTATGTGTTGGATGTGAACAGGGATTGTTTCTGATCGCAAGGATCATGCATCGTTTTGGTAGTTGATGTTGTGAAATATTGCCGGAGAATAAAAGTCCTCTTTCTCGACGGCAACATACCTGACGTCCATTTCATTGTGCGCATCCAGGATTTTATAGACCCTGTTTTTAAGCGATTCTTCTATTTTTGGCAGGCACCTTTTATGATATACAGCGCAGAGGGTTTCTATATAACTCCCATGAGCCGGCATGATAGCATTATGCGAATGCATGTTATTTAGCAGAAAATGGTATATGCTGACAGGAACATTCGGCGTATCACATGCAATAAATAAGACCGTATCGTGACGTGCATGGGTTAGTCCGCTGTGTATTCCTCCAAGGGGTCCGCACCCCTGAAAGATGTCGGCAATCAACGGCAGGCCAAACTGTGTATAGGCTTCCGGATTATTTGTGCTGATGCGAATCTCATCACAGAGCGGGCGAATAATGTCCGCAGCACGTAAAACCAGGGGTTTCCCTTTATATGAATAAAGGCCCTTGTCGCGGCCAAAGCGACGGCTTTGCCCCCCGGCTAAAACCACCCCGGTAATTTTCGATTTGCCATCCTGGTTTGTCTGCATCATTAGCTTTGTACCTGTTCGTTAAATAATGGGCATACGGATGACGCAAATGTTTCGCAATGCGGATTATTCCGTGTTTAAAAATACCATTAATGCGTGTAAGGTACTACGGAAAAAACGTAGTTTGGTGGCATCAAAACATTCCTGGTAACTCAACGCTTAAAAGCCCATAAGCGTGCCACCCTGGTATATCACAAAGGATACCATCCATGCAATCACGGTGGTATATATCATCGTAAAAACACCCCATTTCCAATGGCCACCTTCACGTGAAATGGTGGCAATCACCCCGATGCAAGGGAAGTAGAGCAGGGTAAACATCATAAATGCCAGCGCTACCAGCGGGGTGAATACAGGTTCTCCCTTTTGGGGTCCTGAAACGTGCGTCTGGCTTTGAATTTTCTCCACCAGGGTTTGACTGTGGGCCTGCACACTTTCGTCTACCTGGTAAAGCACGGCGATGGTACTCACCACAATCTCTTTTGCTGCCACGCCCGACAGAATGCTGATGGTCATTTTCCAGTCAAAGCCGAGTGGTTCCATAACCGGTTGAATGGTTTTACCCAATACGCCAATGAAGCTGTTTTCCTGCCGCTCCATGTACAGTCTGGATTCCATATTTTGGATGGCTACCTGTTTTTCCTCCTTAAGCTCTTGAGCTTTGGCGCTATCTTCTGTTGTCAGTTCACCGATACGTTCATCATATGCTGCTTCAATTGAAGCAGTTTTCTCCTGCACTGTTTCGGTATAATTAGCGCCGTTTGGGAAATACCCCAGTGCCCAGATAATGATGGAAGCAATAAGTATGATACCGCCTATCTTTTTCAGGTAATGCACGGCCCTGCCCCACATGTGGTTTGTGGTGGCTTTCATGGTAGGGATTCTGTAGGGCGGGAGTTCCATTACAAAGGGGGCTTCTTCGGTGCGGAAAAAAAAGCGTTTGAAGAGAAGCGCCATGGCAATGGCTACAAGTATTCCTGTGGCATAGATCAAAAATAATACAGTGCCCTGATTGTTAGCAAAAAATGCAGAAATAAAAAGCACATATATGGGCAATCTTGCGCTGCATGATATAAAGGGATTGATCAGCATGGTGATCATACGGTCGTTGCGGTTAGCAAGGGTTCGGGTGGCCATGATGGCAGGAACGTTACAGCCAAATCCCATTAAAAGGGGTATAAATGACTTCCCATGCAGCCCGATGCGGTGCATTAGTTTATCCATTATAAAGACTGCCCGCGACATGTAGCCTGTGTCTTCCATGAGGCTGATGAAGAAAAACAAAAGCATGATGTTTGGCAGAAAGACCAGCACACCGCCCACCCCACTGATCACCCCGTTGATCAATAAGTCCTTGAAAGCTCCGGGGGCCATGCGTGCATCCAGGAAGCCGCTGAGTGATTCCACGCCCCCTTCGATCCAATCCATGGGGTAGCTGCCCAGGTAAAATGTGGCCGAAAACATCACCCACATGAAAAACAGGAATATAGGGAACCCGAATAGTTTGTGGGTCAGAAAGGTGTCAATGATCTCGCTGGCTTTCCTCTTTTCTGATTTGGCGGGCTTCAGGGTTTCCTTGAGGGCTCCTGAAATAAAACCATATTTCAGGTCTGTGATCACCGACTCGGAAGGCTCGCCAAACTCTTTTTCAATGCGTTCGGATTCCTCCCTGGCAGCAGCAAGGATCTCTTCGTGGTTATGACATTCGTCATGGATGGTTTTATATGCTTCTTTGTCTTCTTCGAGCAGTTTAATGGCCAGAAAACGGGACGAAACAAGGTCAGTCAGCTGCTCATTGCCATCCTTTTTAATTAAACCCTGGATTTTGGTTATGGAGCTTTCAGCCTCCTGTCCGTGATGTATGTGTATATGTCTCAGGGCTTCATCCCGGTCTTCATATACCTCAATTACCTTATTAAACACATCTTCTATTCCCTTGCCTCTGTTGCTGACCGTGGGCACTATCGGGATGCCGATCATTTTTCCCAGGGCTTCATGATCAAGCTGGTCGCCTTTATCCTGCATCTCATCATACATGTTAAGCACCATCACCACCTTAATATCCATGTCGATAAGCTGGGTGGTCAGATACAGGTTGCGCTCCAGGTTAGAACCGTCCACGATGTTGATCACTACATCGGGCAGTTTTTCTGTGATGAAGTCTCTCACAAAGAGTTCCTCAGGAGTATAGGCGGAAATGGAATATGTCCCGGGTAAATCAGTTATGTTGAAGTGGTAGCCGTGTAAATCGTAATAAGCCTCCTTTGCTTCTACTGTTACCCCACTATAATTACCTACCCGCTCACGCGAGCCGGAAGCATGGTTGAAAAAAGTGGTTTTGCCGCTGTTTGGGTTTCCTACAAGGGCCACATTGATAGTGCTGCCCGGCTTCCTGAAGGTGGTTGTTTTCTCCGTGTGGAAAACACCATCAAAACGTTCTTCTTTCGAAGGCCGAAAGTCCTTTTCAGGGATTACTTCGATAAGCCTGGCTTCGCTGCGCCGTAAAGATACATTATATCCCATCACATTATACTCAATGGGATCCCGCAGGGGTGCCTTTTTGATCACCTGTACCGTTTTACCCACTACAAAACCCATCTCAATAATGCGCCTGCGGAACCCACCACGTCCTTTTACCTTTGTGATGATTCCTTTCTCCCCGTTTTGAAGGTCATGCAACGTCATAGAAAAACTACCTTTATTAAGATTGAATTAAAACAGTGCAAATATAGATATTTTTTGGCGAAAAAATAAAGCCCGGGCTCCATATTAAAAGAGTCCGGGCTTATTTTGATAAGCCGGTGTGGCTATTGTCTTTTTGGGTATATCAGACCTGCTTGTTTAACTACAGGATAGATACTGCCTGGCTTTAGTTTTCCTGGTCTAATTTTTCTCTTACTTCACGGGATACCTCATTGGTATTTTCACGAACTTCCCGGTAAGTAACCTGCAATTCCTGGATAACCTCTTCCCAGGATTCCAGCGTAGCATCCTCTACTGCCTCAGACTGCTGTTCCATATATTCCTTTTGCTGTTGCAGCTCCATTTTGGCTTTTTCCAGCTCTTCTTTCAGCTCTCCTTCTGCCGCTTCGATTTCTTCTTCAAGATATTCGATACGCTCTTCAATGTCATTCCTGAGCATGGTGATTTGCATTTCGGTCTCTTCTTTGAGTTCCTCAAGCTGCCGTTCCTGTGCAGCCTGCCGGCCTCCTTCGCCGCATGATGTCATAAGCAGAGCCACAAAAAGGAATGCAATTAACGATGCGGTTTTGTGATAATTCTTTACAAAGTTTGTCATGATAGTTTATTTTTATGTTAAACAGAGTTGATTTGCTCGGCTGTTTTCCTTTTTAAAGGTAGAATTTTTGAAAAGTACAAAAAAAATCGGAAAAGAAAAAATTTTCCATTAGGGCTGATGCTGTTTGTGCTTTTCCTTATAATGTTTGTAGAGTCTTTTGTGCTTGTCAAGCATTTCGATTTTACGTCCCTGGATGAACACCTGTTCCTTTTTTGTCCACATCTCAAGGGCATTGCCATTGGTGATCATCAGGGTAGCGTGTTTTCCCGGTTCAAGGCTTCCCACCATATCGTCGATTCCGAGTATTCTGGCGGCATCTGCGGTAATGGCACTCAGGGCCTTTTCTTCTGGCAGGCCGAATGCAACGGCAGAGGCGGCATGGTGATGTATCCGGTAGGTGCTGGCTGCGCCGGCATCACCGGCGATAAAAAAGTCAACACCCGCCTCATAAAGCTTAAGCGGAATTTTGTATCCTTCGTCATACCCTTCCCAGTTGCGTGTTGGGCCGGATATCACGCCTGTGATCATCACGGGAATATCTTTTTCTGCCAGCTGATCTGCTACCAGGTCAAGGTCGCGGTTGCCGGCCAGCACCATTCTGAGCCCTTCTTTTTCGGCCCACGCTATGGAGGCCTGTATTTGCCTTACTTCTCCCGCGCTTATGAACACGGGTATTTCACCGTTCAACACGGGAATCATGGCCTCCCAACGCACATCCATGGGTTGCTGCAGCTCCGGGTTTTCTGCTGCTGCCTGGCGGGCTGTTTTATAGCGTCTTGCCCTGTCAAAGGCATCCTGCAGAAGCGCTGTTTGTTTTTTATAAGCTTCCTGGTCGCCCAAAGAGGGCCATTCTATTATCATGCCGATGCCTTCGCGCAGGGTCATTTGCTCCCAGGTCCAGCCGTCGGTCATCATCGCGGCCGGCATGCCTGCGATAATGCTTCCACGCGGCGTGGGAACTACCGTGGTCACGCCATGTACTGCTGCCACAGGAAGATGCTCGCTTACCGGGTGAAAAGCCACCTGTGCACGTATGTTTGGATTTATATGTCCTGTCTCCTGCAGGTCCGTGCTTTCCTGGATGCGGGCTATTTCCATGAGCCCTATGGTGCTGCGCCCCTGGATAAAGCCAGGGTATATGTGCTTACCCGTGGCATCGATAACCTCCGCATCAGCCGGTATGGGAATATCTTTCCCGATATCGGTGATGAGGCCATCCTTAAATATTATCGTGCCTTCGGCTATCACTCCCTGTGTAATGGTATGAATGGTTCCTCCGGTAATGGCTATGGGGCTTTCCTGGTGTGGAGCCGGTGTTTGTGCCAGTCCATTGAAGCTGCTTAACAAAAGACTGATCACAAATATAAAAGAAGGTGGCAAAATGCTGAATGATATTATTTTGTTTGCACGCATGTTGTTGATTTTGTTACTATGCATAATCACAAGTATTACTTTTGACGACTGTCGTTATTTTCCTGCTGTTTGCGGCTGCTGTTTTGCAGTTCAAGAATGGCGCTGATAATCATAGCCCTTTCCCGGGATACCTGTTCGCGGCGGTTCTGATCTTCTTCGCGGTCGAAATATTTTCTGCCTTCCAGCCAGGTTTGTTCTGCCACAGTAAAAGTAGACATGGGATGTCCGTTCCATAACACAAAGTCGGCATCTTTTCCTGGTTCGAGCGAACCGGTGCGGTGATCTATGCCGAGGATTTTTGCGGGGCGCATGGTGATGAGATCCAGTGCTTCGACCTCATCGACTCCTGTCATCATGACCTTTGCCGCCTCCCAGTTCATCCGTGTTGCCAGCTGTGTGTTATCCGAATGCAGAGAGGTGAGCACCCCTGCTTCATTCAGCAGCCTGGCATTATGCAGGATGCCATCATACGCTTCCACTTTAAAAGAAGACCAGTCGGTCCAGACAACCGCTCCTGCGCCATGTTCCCTGAGCTCATCGGCAATCTTATACCCTTCGAGCGTATGTTCGAAGGATCTGATGGTGAACCCATATGCTTCTGCGAGACGCATCATCATCAGCATCTCATCCTGCCGGTAGGCATGCACATGTGCTTTCCGTTCACCCTCAATCACTTCCAGGATGGCTTCAAGCTGCAGGTCTCGCCTTGGCGGAGGGCCGGTTTGTGATTCCTCCCATTTTTCCCATTCCTTACCATACTCGAGGGCTGCCTGAAAAGCATCTTTGATGATCTGTTCAACACCCTGACGGCTGCTGGGATATCGCTCCGCCAGCCGTTTCACATTTTCCCCCAGGGCGAACTTCAAACCCGGAGACGCATCTTCGATTAGCATATCTTCACCCAGCTGACCCCAGCGAGGCTTGAATACTGCATTCTGGCCGCCGATGGGGTTTGCCGATCCATGCAGGAGACTGGCAGAAGTTATGCCTCCGGCCAAAAGACGATAGAGCCATACATTATCTCCATGCATCACATCCGTTATACGTGTTTCGGATGTGATGGCATCTCCGGTTTCATTTACCCCGCCGGAAATACTGGTATGGATGTGCGGGTCGATGAGTCCCGGTGTCAGATGAAGGCCTTCGGCATCTATTTCAACAGCCCTGCGCGGGGCATCAATATCATAGCCAACCTCTTCCACCTTGCCATGGCTTACAAGCATGTCGGCATTTTCCAGAACACCTTCCGGGCCCTGGGTCCAGATTGTAGCATTGCGCACGACCAGGTGAGCAGGTTGTGGTGGTATCTCGCTTATGCCATATTCCATCGATGGATATCTTTCAGGCAAATCAAGCCCGGGTGAGGCATGACGCTGTTTTTGATCTTTTTCCTGTGATTCTTCGCGGGTGGCGGACCAGGTAAATACAGCCTCGCTGGCGCTTTCTCCAAGGCCAAGCATTTGATCACCCGTTATATTGGCGGATAAACGTACCAGGCCATGCATGCCCAGTGAGTCACCATCAAAAGACAGTGTTAGTCTGGTGTCATCATAACGAATCTGTTTCAAACTAACGGTATGGTCTCCGGAGGAAATCTGACCACGCAGGCGTTGATTATGCCCTTCAATAGTTAGTGACGTCTCTTCTGGCTGCCCTCTCATGGCGACGCTCCATTTTCCTGCCGGGTTTTCTTTTTCAACTTCCACATCATACCGTTTACCCTCAATCCATACCTGCTGAATTGTTTCGGATTCCTCAAAAATATCCCCGCTGGCAATGATGAAACTGGCTCTTTTGCCGGCCTCCAGGGTGCCATACTGCTGATCTATTCCCAGCATTTGAGCCGGCGTTGTGGTTAAGGCCGCCAGTGCATCGTCTTTGTCGAGGCCGCGATCTGTGGCCATTCTCAGGTTGTCGAGGAAATCTTTTTCACTGCCGTGGGATGTTAATGCTGTTTTAAGCCCTGAAGCGATCACTTTTGCGGGGTTTTCCGGAGCCAGATACCAATGTCGCAGTGCTTCCAGGGATACATTTACGGATGCTTCCGGCGTGCTGACATCAGGTGCGTCAGGAAAGTCAAGCGGCAAAATCACGGGCAGCCCCGTTGCTCTTATGGCATCCAGGCGTCGGTACTCGTGCCCGCTGCCACGCACCCACAGGGGCAGAGAGAACTCTTCTGCTATGGCATTTGCTCTCAGAAACCAGTTTTCATTGTCCGCCGGGATAATGAAGGGTGTCTGGTACTCTCTGGAGATGCTTAGCGCTTCGAGGCTCAGGTTTGTTTCCGGTCTATCCGTGGTTTCGCCAGCCCTGTATGCTGACTGTGCCTTTTCGTACCATGCAGCATCCAGCAGGCTTTGGCGCAAGAGGGCTATGGAGCCCATCGAAGAGGTGGGGTACCTGCTGTCAAACAGGTCTGATGCCTCGAAAGACATATGTTGGCTGATGTCTGAGCGGATGATATGGTAGCGCGGTTTACCCTCTCCGGTGCTTACTACGCTTCCATAACCACGCATAAGTCCGTGTCCGGGAAGGGTATGCGCTGCGACAAAACCCTGGGAGCGAAGCATGCCGGCTTGTTCCTCATCCGGCTTAAAGTGAGCTGCACTGCTGTAGTCAGCCCTTATCTGAGGGTTCCAGTGGTGCGGCTCATAGTCTTTCTCCGGTTCGGAGATGCCGTATTGTGCATAGGCATCAATAAATCCGGGATAGATCATTTTACCTTCAAGGTCTACAATATGTGCATCTGCGGGGATTTCTGCACGGCGGCCGGCAGACTCAATGCGGCCGTCGCGTATTACCATGACGGCGTCTTCTGTAACATCGCCCGGTGCCTTTACCAGCGTGGCATTAATGAAAGCAAATACCTCCGGGGTTTTATCCCGCAGACCAAAGTTTCTCGCTGTTTGCGCAAACGCACCAAGGTCAAACAGAAAGGTTATTGCAAAAAGCAAATAAAGAAATTTATAAAACATCTTTTATAGGTTTGAAAAATTCATGAAGCACATTTTCAGTGGCTAAAAATACAGATAATATTCTCAAATATAATTGTCTTTTGCACGTTTTCCGGTCGAAAATCATTTGCCTTCTATAAAACCACATGCTTGCGTGATAAACAAAAGCTAAATTTCCTTGTTATGAAATTGACAGCAATGATGAATTCATTCTTTAATACCAGAATATATGAAAGCGACTGCCAAAAAGAAAGAAAATAAGCAAACAAGCAACAAGCAAGTGCAAGGAAAAACAGAGGTTAGCAACAAAGAAGTAAAGCAGCGTTTTACCCTGGAGACGGTAGAGCCTGATACTTTCAAGGCATGGTATGATGTTATGCTTTTGGGCCGCAAGTTGGATGACAAGGCGCCTAATTATTTAAAGCAGGCCCTCGGATGGTCGTATCATGCGCCTTATGCTGGTCATGATGCCATTCAGCTGGCCATAGGACAGGTATTCAATCGCGAAACGGATCATTTGTTTCCCTACTACCGTGACATGCTCATAGCCTTGTCTGCCGGGCTTACTGCAGAGGAAATATTGTTAAATGGCCTGTCGAAAGCCACTGATGTAGCAGGTGGTGGCAGGCATATGTCAAACCACTTTGCCAAACCTGAGTGGAACATTCACAATGTGTCATCGGCTACGGGCAACCATACCCTGCATGCCGTTGGTGTGGCGCGTGCCATGAAGCGATATGGTCATAAGGGAGTAGCCATCAGTTCACAGGGAGAGTCATCCGTGTCGGAAGGCTATGTGTACGAGGCCATCAATGGTGCAAGCAACGAAAAGCTGCCTGTAATCTTTGTTTTTCAGGACAACGGATATGGTATTTCTGTTCCCAAGAAGGACCAGACAGCCAACCGCAAGGTTGCGGATAACTTCCGGGGTTTTAAAAATCTTCGCATCATTTATTGTGATGGCAAGGATGTGCTTAACTCCATGAATGCCATGCAAGAGGCACGGGAGCACGCGCTGGAGACAAGTGAACCTGTTATCGTGCATGCCAGTGTAGTACGTATCGGATCGCACTCCAACAGTGACCGTCATGATTTATATCGTGATGAGCGGGAGCTTCACTGCGTGCAGGCTCATGATCCGATGCTAAAGATCCAGAAACTGCTTCTCGAAAATAAGATATACACGGAAGCGGAGCTTGATGAGATCGACAAGCAGATGAATAAAAAGATCGCTGAGGCTCACAAAAAGGTTCTGAAGGCTCCCGATCCGGATCCGGCCACCATACACGATTTTGTCATTCCTGAGCCCTACAAGGCAGAAAAGTACCCCGATGGCATTCACCAGGAAGAAGGGGAAAAGAAAAAGCTCATCACTGCTTTAAATGAGACTCTTAAGGCTGAGTTCAGGCATAACCAGGATACTTTCATCTGGGGGCAGGATGTGGCTTACAAGGAAAAAGGAGGCATTTTTAATGTCACCAAAGGAATGCAGAAAGAGTTCGGCAAGGAACGCGTTTTCAATGCTCCCATAGCCGAGGACTACATTGTAGGCACAGCCAATGGCATGAGCCGCTTTGATGAAAAGATACGCATAGTGATTGAAGGTGCTGAGTTTGCTGACTATTTCTGGCCGGCCATGGAGCAGTATGTGGAGATGACCCATGACTACTGGCGCAGTAATGGTCAGTTTTCTCCAAACGTAACCATCCGCCTTGCTTCCGGAGGGTACATCGGTGGAGGCCTTTACCACTCGCAGACCACCGAGGCTGCTCTGACTACTTTTCCCGGTATCCGGGTAGTTTATCCCTCCTTTGCAGATGATGCTGCCGGACTGCTTCGTACGTCCATGCGCTCCAAAGGGCCAACGCTCTTCCTGGAACCCAAGGCTCTTTACAACGCGAAAATAGCAGAAACCGTGGTTCCTGATGATTATGAGGTGCCTTTTGGCAAGGCGCGCATCCGCCGTGAAGGGAAAGACCTTAGCATCATCACCTACGGCAACACCACCCACATGAGTATTCAGATGGCCGACAAGATCGCAGAGGAAACCGGGAAGGAGATCGAAGTACTTGACCTCCGGTCGCTAAACCCCCTTGACACCGATGCTATCGTAGAAACTGTAAAAAAGACCAATAAAGCACTTGTTGTGCATGAAGACAAGGTCTTTTCAGGGTTTGGCGGTGAACTGGTTGCCCAGATCAACGAGCTTGCCTTTGAATATCTGGATGCTCCCGTGAAACGCGTGGGATCCACGTTTACCCCTGTGGGGTTCCACAAGAACCTGGAAAAAGCCATTCTTCCCAACAAGGATAAGATCAGGGAAGCTGCCATGGAGCTCCTCGACTTCTAAGGTACACCATTAAATTCTTCTGGTGTTTTTATTACTTTATCCGGCCACTTTTAGGGGTGGCCGGATATTTTGTGTTTATAATTCTGTATTTTGTAACTTTGCCGTCCGATTTGCAAAGTAAAGAGTCTGACCGGGCTGTAAAATTATTTTATGATCCGGTATTGTTAAACCAACAGCAATAGCATTACTATGAAAAAACAATTTACTGTTTTCTTTTTGAGCTTTTTAATCCTCGCTCCGGCATTTCATGCCATGGCCGGAGAAAGACAAGATTTTCAGGACTTACCCATATTTATGGATTTTGAGCTCTTCAATGGGGTCAATTTGAATGATGAATACCCTGGCTGGTATCAGGGAAAGGGTACACCGCCTTCTCCCAGCATTTCATCCAGCGCATGGTATCGTGCCGATGTCCTTTATGGGAAAGTGGCCGCTGGCATCAGCATGACTTATACCGGGCTGAAAGATGACTGGATCATCACCCCGGAGTTTGATGTTACCGAAAACACGAAACTGACTTTCATGGCGGCGCTGACCCGTTTCTGGAATGACCCGGTGCAGGGACATTTCGCCCATAACGACAGTCTGAGCGTTATGGTAGCCACGGATGGATTCAATTTCACCGAAACGGTACATACTTTTGATATGAGCAATCAACCTCCATGGGATGCTGACTACTATGATGTGTATTTGTCTGATTTTGAGGGGGAAACAGTACGTTTGGGCTTCTACATCACCAATGGACAGGAGACTAACAGCCTGCTGGCCTTTCATTTAACTGATATCATGGTCAAAAACGATCCGTCCCGGGATGCACTGGCTTTCGATCTGGTGCACCCCTCGCCGGTTAGCTGTTTTGAAGACGGGATGCCGGTAGTGGCCAGAATCAAAAATGACGGCCTGGAACCCATAAGCTCAGTGCCGGTAAGGGTACGCGTGCGTGGAGCTCAAACCAAAAACCTCTTTGGCTCTTATGAAGGCACCATCAATCCCGGCGAGTATGCCGACGTGGAAGTGGGCATACTCGATAATCCGCCTTATGGCGAATATGAGTTTGAAATACAAACAGAGCTCCCCGATGATGGCTTTGCTGGCAATGACGTGGCGTCTGACATCATCAGGTATCATCATGAACCAGGAGAGCTGCCCCTTCCGGAAATGAATTTTATTGGTTTTTATTATGACAACCTGGGTGATATTTATCCCGGCTGGTATCAGGCGAGAGGTAAAGACTGGCCACGGGTTGCCATGAATACCGACTGGCAGGGCTCCAATTTTGACGGAGCCCGCACGGCAAACGTCTATTTTGTTGGCCTGGGCACCGAAGACTGGCTCGTAGGGCCACAGTTCACCGCTACAGAAAACCTGGTAGTAGAATTGCGTGCTGCCGTAGAATATGACCAGGGCACTAACCAGATGGGCTCCGATGACCAGCTTGCAATCATGATCTCTCCCGATTGTGGTGAAACCTGGGAAAAAGCAGCAGCTTTTACCCAGCAGACTGGAGTGACTACCTCGCTGGAGGAATATACCTTTCATATTGGCGGCTATGCTGATGAAGACATCTTACTTGCCTTTTATGCCACCACGGGAGATGCCAATGACCCTGAGAGTTACCTCTTCCATATCACCGATGTGAAGATCAAAAATCTTTATGCCCATGATGCAGGGGTGACCCGTCTGATCGCGCCCACTACAAGCTGTGCTTTCAGCGAAGAAGAGGAAGTCATTGTACGGGTTGAAAACTTCGGCAGTGAAACCATCAACGATTTGGAGGTCGCATATCAGATTGATGATGAGGATCCCGTGGTCGAAACCATTTCTCAAAGCCTGGAATATGGCGAGACTCTTGATTATACCTTCGGTCAGACTGCTGACCTTACCGGAGATACTGATTTCTATTTCAGTGTTTACACCATGCTTGAAAACGATGAAAACCCGGATAACGACGGGCTTTATGATATTCCCGTACGTATTTCGGCATTTGATCTGGCTACCGAAGGCACCTATTCCATGGGTTTTGAAGAAGGTGAAGATTATGAAGACTGGACCGTGGAGGATGCCAATGAGGACGGTTTGACATGGGAGCGGGAGCATGATCCGCAGCATGCAAACAGCGGTGAGTATGCTTACGCTTATTATTCTAATCAATCCAGCGTGCCCAGCGACGACTGGCTGTTCAGTCCCTGCTTCAACCTGGAGGAAGGCATGACATACTATGTTAGCTTTTACTACAAAAACAGAGCCACTACCTGGCCTGAGAGCCTGCGCCTGTCCTTAGGCCAGCAAGCCACAGGAAGTGCAATGGATCAGGAACTCCTTGACCTGGGTGAAATCGATAACTCATCCCATGAAAAAGCAGAGGTGACTTTTACCGTTGACGAGGCCGGATCCTATTATTTTGGGTGGCACGCCTATGGTCCGGCAGACCAATTTGGCATGCATGTGGATGACATTACCATCTACCAGGTGTTTGACTATGACCTTGCTGTGACAGACTATGTCAGGCCCAGGAACAAAGACGGGAACTGTCAGCTTCAGGATGCCGGTTTTATCGAAGTGGAAGTCGCCAATATGGGTAGCGAAAACATCACCTCATTCGATATGGGCATCATGATTGATGACGATGATTATGTGATTAGCATAGAAGAGAATATCGATGCAGGAGAGAGCGTATGGATAAACCTTGAAAACGGCTTTTCCATTCCTGCTGACGAGGTTGTGGATATTGCTGTATGGACAGATCATCCGCAGGACATTAATGCCGCCAATGATACACTCCACATCCCCGAATACCTGATGAGTCAATATATGACCAGCTTTGATGCCAGTGAAGATTTTGACGGGTGGAGCAGCCTGAGCTTCGACGGTGTGAATGAGTGGCACCACCTGGAGAACCCATCTGTTTCACGAACCGGCGACTTTGTTTATGCCTTACGCACAGATGGTGCCAACGGCAACACAGGCAGCGACGATTGGCTGTTCACTGAATGCTTCTACCTGGAGGCGGGCACCTGTTATGACATCAGCTTCTTTTACCGCTCACATTTCTCCACGGAAAACCTCAGGCTGCACATGGGTGATGCCCAGGACCCGGATGCCATGGAGGAGCTGCTGATTGACCTTCCGGAATTTAATACCAATACCTACGAACATGCATCACAGCAGTTCACCGTGGAAGAAAGTGGTGTGTATTTCTTTGGCTGGCATACTGATGGCGGCACCTCCGGACGTTATTTCATCTATATTGATGATGTGGCCATTGTAGAAGACCTGGAGTCACAACCCGTGGCGGACCCCGATTACCTGATCCTCGACAATGAGGTGGCCTTTTATGCCAATGCAGATAATGCTACTACTTTTTACTGGGAGCTTGGTGATGGCCAGACTTCTGAAGAGGAGAACCCATTCCATTTATATGATGAATCCGGACTTTATGAAGTGAGCCTGACGGTTGGCAGCGGGTGTGTTGAACAGACCTATACTTTTGACCTGAACCTGGAGCTGCCTGTTTTCCAGGTGATATTTGACATCCAGGACCCGAATGAAGAAACGATTGATGGGGCAACTGTGGAAGTTGGCGGTGATGAGAATACGCCCGGCGACTATTTATTTGAACTCAAACAAGGCGGATATCTTTATCATGTGGAAAAAGAAGGTTATGAAAGTGATCATGGCGCATTTACCGTGATCGATGATGAGCTGGTGATTGTCGTAACGCTTCCATTCGATGGAGATACTCATGCAGGAGACATCACCGTGTCGGAGCTGATCGACCTTTATCCGAATCCGGCAAGTGAGTATATCCGCGTTTATTTTGAAGGTGAGATAAGCCATGTGGAGGTTCTTAACCTTTCCGGCCAACGCGTATACCAAGCTTCAGGCGCAGCTTTCGGTGAAAACAGCATGAAGTTGAATGTTGCTGACTTTAAGGCAGGTACTTACCTGCTGAGGATTCATTCTGAAGGCAGGGCACATCATGCCATCTTCATCAGGATGTAAGCCATCAGACAAGCCTGGAGTCTTTAAAGATCTGTAAAAAAGGCGGGTAGCAGCTGAGAGTGAATCTCAGGAGCTATCCGCCTTTGTTGTGTAAATGCGAANAATGGGATGCGGTTTAATTCTCCCGCATGACAAAGTCGTCATATTCCAGCTCAAACCTCAGTTTGTGCTTTGACTCTTCTACGGCCAGGGCCTGAAAGACTTTTTTCAGCTCCTCATGGTCGGTTAGGTCTGCGAGGTTTGAATAGAGCTTAAATGCGGCTTTTTCACGCTTCATGGCCAGCACCAGTGCGTCTTCATATTTCATGTCATCGGCAGCTTTGCTGCGTACCACATAGTCAGCTATTTTCAGGTCGCGCACCTTTTCCACTTCCATGTCGAAAAGGCCTTCGTCCTTAATTTTCTGTAGCCGTGCCTTGTGACCCACCTCTTCCTGGGCAAACTCCAGAAAAACATCTTTCATTTCCTGGTTTTGCATGCGTCCGGCAAGGGACCTGTAAAAGTCCACGGCTTCCTGCTCAGAGTTCATAGCGAAGTCGAGCACTTCATCAATGGAGTTGAATGTTTGCATAAGCTTTTATTTTAATAAGTTTTTACTAATTCTTTCCTGTCGGTCAGCGTTTTTGCCACTATTTGCTGAACGATTCTTCCCACCAGTCTTCGAAACGCTTGACGAGATGGTCGCAACCATGATCGAAATGTTTGGCGTGGCCATTCGGGCTGGTTTTTACAAACTGATAAAGGGAGGTGTCGGGTCCGTTATTCATCAGGGATGCTGCCTCTACCATCACCGCGGCCGGCGTATCCGGGGCTTCCATACCAAAGAGCTCATGCAGCCGCCTCAGCTGGCCGAAGCTGTTTATTTCAAGTGGGTCAGGCATGACCGCGTCGAATTGTTGTATGAACTTCTGGGTGTTGGTAAAGCTTCCGCCAGTTTCGGTGTGCACGGAAGCCGGCATAACCAGATCAGCTTTCTTCGCGGTGTCAGTCATAAAGAGATCCTGTACAACAAGTAAACGGGTTTTACCCAGAACCTTTTCTGCTTCTCCGGGCTTTTGTGCACAACCTATGGGATCTTCACCGAAGACAAAGGCGTTTTTGATCTGGCCCTCTGCAAGCAGCCTCCATTGATCCTGGGATATATTTGTGGCTATACTGTCCCTGGACCAGGCTTCCTGCAGCTTCCTGATCATTTTTTCATCCGACATGCTTTTTCCGCCGGGTGCGATGGCCGCACAGGCACCCATGTCGAAAAGACCCTGGGCATTATTCTTCTCTTTCAGCGGCATCAGGCCGGAAGCAGTCTTGCCTGCTTTGCCCGTGATGAAGCACAGGTTGCGCAGTTCATGACAAGTCTCTGACGACACGTTTTTCTCTGAAAACAGGATCACAGATTGCGGTTCCCGGTTAAACGAATCGGCAAAACGACTTAGCTGGCCGGGTGTGCATCCTGCCTTCTCAAGAAGGCTGTCAAAGTTATCCCGGAGCACCTCCTTGCGATAAGCATCAAAGCCTTCACAATGATCATCAATAAATACCCCATTCTCCATCTTATTTGAAAGGATATAATGGATGGCGGCTTTCACAAAATGGTATGCCGATTTGATCGCTGTAGTATCCGTGGCCTTGTGTGCCATGCGGTTGTTTTCATCTGTGGTGATGAGCTCCATGGGAACCCCGTCATGGAAATGTTTGTTCCAGGCATAGAAGCCGGGTACGCCATGTTCATAGTTGATCTCGCTGTCAAGGATGTAGATACGTTTAGCCAGGTGTAAATCGTCGACCGGCACATGAAACCTGGTGTTGGCAAAGAAACCTGATCCCCGGTCCATGTAGTGGAAGCTGCTTACATTGTTGGTTTTTACCCCGGCCCTGGCAAGCTTCTGTATCTGGTACATTTCCTCATTGGTGAGGCGTGCTCCGATATAAAAGCCATTCTCTTCCGGCTTAACTGCCGTGATATTTTCTTTGATCATGTCAAAAGCTTCCCCAAAGCTGATGGGCTCAAATGTGCCATTGACTTTTTTAAGGGGTTGGGTGATGCGGTTTGTGTCATTCATGTAATGGTAGCCAAACTTCGCATACCGGCAGATGCTGCCATCCTTGTTTATCAGGCCTTTTCCCCCTGTGATGCGACCTGTAAAGCCGCCTTTGTGGTGCAGCCGGATCTCACATCCCACGGAACAGTAATTGCAAATGGTCCTGAGGGTTTCTGTTTCCACAGGCATGGTTTTAAAAGGCACGTTCTCTGTGATGGCACCCGTGGGGCATGTGTCGATACACAGTCCGCAGGATTCACAGTTAGTGTCCTGCAGCCTGCCATCCATGCTTGGAGCCACATAGGTCTCAAAGCCGCGGTTTACCAGTCCCAGGGCATTTGCCCCGGTAACCTCCGAGCAAATGCGGATGCATCGTGAACAGAGAATGCACTTGTTGTTGTCTATCTCCACGAAAGGATGCTCAAAATCGACCTGGTATTTCCGGTAGTCGCCTCCAAAACGTTTTTGTTCAGCCTGGTAATCGTTAGCATATTTCTTCAGGTCGCAGGTGTGAAGCTCGGAGCAGCCACACTCAAGGCATCGCAATGATTCTTTGATGGCGGCCTGATCCTCATAACCCAGCTCCACCTCATCGAAGTTGTCACGCTTTTCCGGATCAAGGGTAGGCATCTCTTCTCTCACCTGCGCCGGGAAAAGTCCCTGGTAGTCTGTTTTTTCCTGGGCTTCGAAGTTTTCCTTTTTGCTTAAAAATTCATTTTTGGAAGGGGTCACCTCCTGGTTGCGGAGAAACTGGTCTGTACTCCGGGCTGCGATCTTACCCTGGGCAATGGCCTCTATGAGGGTGGCAGGTCCGGTAACACCATCACCGCAGGCAAACACATGGCTGATGGAGGTTTGTAACGTTCCGCTGTCGGCATCGATGTCGCCCCACCGGTTAAGTTTAAGCTCTTCACCTGCATGCTCGCTGATGTCATCAATGAAATTGACAACTGTTTTCTGGCCGATGGCGGCAAGGATATAGTCCAGCTCCACGTCGAACTCCGACCCTTCAATTTTCACGGGTCTTCTTCGGCCTGAAGCGTCGGGCTCGCCAAGCTTCATCCGGATACATGTCAGCGATTTGAGGTTGCCGTTTTCGTCTTTGTTTACCCTGGCAGGCGCGGTAAGAAACATGTAGTTGATCCCTTCCAGCTTGGATTCGTGGATCTCAATGGGGTTGGCGGGCATCTCCTTCTCCGTGCGCCTGTAGATAACGGTTACCTCATCGGCACCGCATCTTTTGGCCGTACGGCAGCAGTCCATGGCGGTATTCCCACCACCGATAACAGCTACCTTCTTGCCGGCAAAATCATATTTCTGACCTGTTGTTTCCATGTTGCGCAAAAAGTCAATACCGGAGAAGATATTGCCGGCATCATCATTTTCACATCCTATGCCGGTCCCTTTTTGCGACCCGATGGCCAGGATGGTGGCATCGAAGCCTTCCTTAACTTTGTTGTAGCTCAGATTATCACCCAGCTTTTGGTTGTAATGGATCTTTGCCCCCAGGTTGGTGATCCCCTCGATCTCTTTTTCAATCACCTCATTGGGAAGCCGGTATGGGGGGATGCCATACCGGAGCATCCCGCCGGCATGGGCACTGGCTTCAAAAATTTCGGCATGATGACCCTCTTTTGCGAGGAAATAGGCAGCGGTCAGTCCGCCGGGTCCTGCCCCGATGATGGCCACCTTTTTTCCTGTGGGAGGTTTCACTTCCGGCATGTAACGATCGTCTGAGAACATGTCGATGTCGGAGGTATAGCGTTTCAGGTAATCGATACCCACGCCCACGTCTTCCAGGAGGTTGCGCCGGCAAACGATCTCGCAGGGACGCACACAGACACGTCCGCATATAGCCGGCAGGGGGTTGGTCTGCTTGATCAGCTCCACGGCTTCTTTGTGCTTTCCCTTGCTGATCATGGAGATGTAACCCTGCACGTCGACGCCTGCCGGACATTCTTCGCGGCAGGGGGGAGCGCAATCGGCGTAATGGTTGCTGACCAGAAGCTCCAGGGCAAACTTGCGTGACTTATGCACACGGGTATTGTCCGTAGCGATACGCATGCCCTCAGTGATATTTGTAGAGCAAGCAGGTTGAAGGCCGCGCATGCCTTCTACCTCTACTACGCATAGATAACAGGAAGAAAAGGGTTCCAGGCGGTCGTCATTGCACAAGGTGGGGATCTCTATGTTGAGCCTGCGGGCCAGATCCAGGATGGTCTCGCCTTTTATTCCCTGTACAATCTTGCCGTTTATGATAATGTTGAGTTTACTCATTTTCAAAAGGGTTGATCTTATTGTTTTTTAATTGTTTTTATGTTCGGATAATGCCAGAACTGGTGGTGACCTAAGCTGCCAGCCAGGCTATTCCATATGAATGGCTTCAAACTTACACCGCGTAAAACACACACCACACTGGATGCATTTTTCCTGTAAGATATTGTGTGCCTGTTTCTTTTCGCCTACTATGGCATCGGTGGGGCAACCTTTCAGGCAAGCCATGCAGCCTGTGCACTTTTCTTCGATTATGGTATAAGTAAGCAGTTTCTTGCAGCTGATGGCGGGACATTTTTTATCGCGGATGTGCGCTTCATACTCATCGCGGAAATACTTAATGGTGGTAAGCACCGGGTTAGGTGCTGTTTGCCCGAGTCCGCACAAGGAACTGTCTTTGATGGTTTCTGCCAGTTCCTCCAGCATTTCGATGTCTCCTTCTTGTCCTTCACCTTCGGTTATGCGTGTAAGAACTTCAAGCATCCTCTTGGTGCCGACCCGGCAGAAGGTACATTTACCACAGCTTTCCTTCTGTGTGAAGTCCAGGAAGAATCTTGCGATGTCTACCACGCAGGTGGTCTCGTCCATCACCACCATGCCTCCAGACCCCATGATGGCGCCGGTGGCATTCACCGAGTCATAATCCACCGGGGTATGGCTCAGGTGCTCCGGGATACATCCCCCTGACGGGCCTCCCAGCTGAACGGCCTTAAATTTTTTGTTGTCTGTGATGCCTCCGCCCAGCTTATAGATGACATCTTTGATACTGATTCCCATCGGCACTTCCACGAGTCCGCCGTGGTTGATCTTTCCTGTAAGGGCAAACACCTTGGTGCCTTTACTTTTTTCGGTACCGTATTGTGCGTAGGCTTCTGGTCCCTGATGGATGATCCACGGGATGTTGATGAACGTTTCCACATTATTAATGTTGGTGGGATTTTTCCACAGCCCGGCTTCGGCGGGGAAGGGAGGACGGCGCCGTGGCATTCCGCGCGCACCCTCTATGGAGGCGATCAGGGCGGTCTCCTCGCCGCACACAAAGGCGCCTGCACCCTCTTTGATGATGATGTCAAAATCAAAACCGGGGATGCCAAAGATGTCTTTGCCGAGGTAGCCTTTTACCCGGGCCTGTTCAATGGCCATATTAAGTCGTTTGATGGCAAGTGGATATTCCGCACGACAATAGATGTAGCCCTCACTGGCTCCGATAGCATAGCCACAGATCATCATGCCCTCCAGTACTCCGTGGGGGTCGCCTTCCAGGATGGAGCGATCCATGAATGCACCGGGATCGCCCTCATCGGCGTTGCATATCACATATTTGCGTTCGGATTGATTGTTGCGGGCAAATTTCCACTTCATGCCCGTGGGGAAGCCACCGCCGCCCCTGCCACGAATACCTGAATCCAGCACATGCTGAATTACCTGTTCAGGACTGATGTTTTCATTGGCAATCTTACGGATGCCTTTATATCCATCGCGTGCCTCATAATCCTCCAAAGACTCCGGGTCGATATGGCCGCAATTGCGCAGGCTGATCTTCACCTGCCCGTCAAAAAACTCCTGGTCCTTGGAAGGGTATTTGTCAGACTGGACAATGTAATCGGGGATGGGTGTAAATTTTTTGATGTGCTTGTCGATGATCTCGTCAACCCTTGCCTGGTCTACTTCACCATACAGGTATTTGCCCGTGTCGTCTATGATTTCGACGAGAGGCTCCCTGAAGCACATCCCGATACAGCTGGTTTTTCTCAGGTTTATCTCCAGCTTATCGGTATTGATTATTCTTTCAAATTCATTATAGGTTTTAGAGGCGCCTGCAGCAATACCGCAGCTTCCCAGACCTACAATTACTTGTGTTTTTCCCATTTTTGGCAGGTATTTGGTGAATTAATTGTTTTCGCTTCTGCGGATCTCCCTGATGATCTTTACCGCTTGCCGGGGCGAGAGTTTTCCGTACGTTTCATCGCCGATCATCATCACAGGAGCCAGAGAACAGCAGCCAAGGCAGGCAACGGTTTCCACGGTAAATAATCCGTCCTCTGTTGTTTCGCCATCCTTGATCTGCAGATTGTCAAGGATCTCGTCGGTGATGGCGGTAACATTTTGTACGTGACAGGCGGTGCCGTGACACATTTTTACGATGTGCTTTCCTGCAGGCACCAGCCGAAATTGTGCGTAGAACGTCGCTACGCCGTACATCTCATTCAGCTCCAGGCCGGTGGCCTGATGTATTTTGGCAAACGCCGCTTTAGGAAGATACCCGTATATCTCCTGTGTGCCCTGAAGCAGGGGAATCATATTCCCTTTTCTGTCTTTGTATTTTTCAAGAAGTGGTTCCATGAGGGTAAGGTCTACCTCGCCCAATAAAAGCTCTTCTTTTCTGGCTGGTTTTAATCGTTGTATGCGCATAACGTGAGGCTTTATTATTTTCGAGGTGAAAATTACATAAAATTGATAAAGCGGCACAAAAGAAGAAGGGATATTTTTTTTAGAAGAAATATTTGGAAAAGAGGGGAAATTTTGGTATGGGAGGGTTAAGGTTCGTCATTCCGAACGAAGTGAGGAATCTGTTTGTTTACCGGGTTAAAAAGGTTTTGCGAGGGCATCGTTTGGGCTGTTCGGCGGGCTTAATGATTTTGTGATTTTTTGAAAGCGAGGGCCAGTCTGATGTCGGAAAAGGTGAATTCGTCACCCAGGACGCGGATGATATCTGTTAACTTGCTGCTGTTTATGGCGTCAGAGGCAGCCAGTATCTGTTCCCGTTTTTTTTGATCCAGGAAATCATCGACGTTCAGCAGGTCTTTTTCTATGTTTTCGGCCATGTGCGACATAATTGTGCTTTCGGCCAGTTGCCGGATTTGGGCTATTTCTTCCACGCTCTTTCCTTCTTTAAATAAGGCGTAGCTCACTTCCGCCGAGGTTGTTTTTTTCTCTTTTTTTCCTGGTTTATTCTGATTTTTGCCTCGGCCTTCCAGGGTCTTTGTTTTCTGATATACCTTTACCTTGCCCTCATCAAGCATGGTGTCGCGCTCTTTCTGGAGGTCCGGGTCACTGGTGAGCTCGTGGGTAGGTTCTTTGTTTTCTATCATGGCATGAATCAGTGCAGCGGCTTTGTGAATTTGCCTCATTCGATCAAAGAAGGCGGTTTCAAGATCACGCAGCTCCCTGGCATAAGCTTTTGTTCCTTTTTGTTTTTCCACTTCAGCGATATGATCGATGATTTGCCGGGAGAAAGCTTGCAGCTTAGGTTTGAAATAGGATCCGGCTTTTTGCACCCGTGATTTGACAGTCTCAAGGTCTGTCATTCTCTTTGCCGCTATTTTTTTTCTCAGTTCCAGGAGAAAGCGGTCGGCAATTATTTTTTCCTTTTCAAAACCGGAGTATAGGTCTTGTGCCCAGGCTTTGAATCCCTGCTTGGCAGACCGTTTTTCTGCTTTGTTATAGCTTTGCAGGTGCCACCTGAGCATATCTGATAAATCCCCGAAATGGAACATCCGCATCAGCTCCTGGCGCAGGTAGGTTATGGATTCTTCTTTGAGCACTTCTTTCAGGTTGGCGGGCGGTGCTTTGTCCGAATGAAAGCGCTGCAGTTCCGGGTCCTGGCCCGGTGGTTTTTCGGGCAGCGGCCTGCTTAGCACCAGGCCATCAAGGCTGGTGAGCCGCGACATGGCCACATAGATCTGCCCGGGCGCAAAAGCCGATGAAACATCAATCACGGCTTTGTCGAAAGTCAGACCCTGACTTTTGTGTACCGTGATCGCCCAGGCAAGCTTAAGGGGATACTGCGAGAAAGTGCCCTGCAGCTTCTCTTCGATTTCGTTGTTTTCCTGGTTAACAGAATATTTTTTGTTTTCCCAGGTATAACGTTCCACCCATGTGGATGGCGTGCCATCATCAAATGCCACCCTGATACCTTCTTCGCCGAGCTGGTCTATCACACCGATCTTTCCATTGAAATAACGCTGATCGCCTGTATGGTCATTTTTTACAAACATCACCTGTGCATCCTTTTTTAACTGCAGCTTATATTCAACGGGATATGTTTTTTCATCAAAATCCTTCTCTACCAAGGCTTCATAGGTGAAGACGGGATTTTTGATCTTTTGCATGGCTTTGTTGTTGACACGATCGGCTTTATGGTTATGTGTGGTCAGGTAGACGTATCCCTGGCTGTCAAGGGGGTCAAAGTCGGGTTGCACGCGTTTATTCAGCAAGGACAGCCCTTCGCTATCCAGTTTATTGTCACGTATTTTGTTGAGCAGCCGGATAAACTCCGGATCACTTTGCCGGTAGATGTGATCCAGTTCTATGTATACGGGTGGGTTTTGTTTCAGTGCCCTGGCCTGAAAAAAATAGAGGCCGGGGTAAAAGTTTTGCAGGACATTCCATGCTTCATGTTTAACTACGGGAGGAAGTTGCAGTAAGTCTCCAATAAAAAGGATCTGTACGCCGCCAAAAGGAACATTTCTTTTCCTGCGAACATGTTGCAGGATGACATCAATGGCATCCAGAAGATCAGCGCGCAGCATGCTTACCTCGTCGATGATCAGCAGTTCGATTTCACGCAAAAGCTTTCTTTTGGCATCAAAGTATCGTCTGCCCCGGATAAGGCTTTGGGGGGTATGTATCTCTGTTTGAATCTCTTTGCCTGCGAGTCCGCGCTCTGAGGGCAAAAATGAACCAAAGGGAAGCTGAAAGAGGGAATGAAGGGTGACGCCTCCTGCATTGATTGCAGCGATCCCGGTAGGGGCGGCGACAACTGCTTTTTTATGGGTATACGAGAGGATGTTTTTCAGAAATGTAGTTTTTCCTGTACCTGCTCTTCCGGTCAGGAAAATATGACGTCCCGTACTGTTTATAAACCGGGAGGCAAGCTGTTTTTCTTCGTTTTTTATATCATTTGCCGACATATGCTTTTTTGATCTTCGTTTTAGGACTTATCTGAACAAAATTACAACAAAATATCTTTTTAAACAAACAAAATTTAAACAAATAACATAAATAATTTATGATATGGTATATTGTTAATTGAATTAAAGGGAACGAGGATGAATTCAACCTCCAAACCTCTTCATCCCGGCGCGAAGTGGAGGGATCACATACTATAACCAGGTAATCTTTTTAATCCATTCAACGCATGACGGTAAGGTAATAAAAAAAGCCCGGAACGCATTCCGGGCTTTTGTATTGATATGGCGAAAAGCCTGTTTTCAGGCCTTCTTAAATAACGCCCTGGTCGATCATGGCGTCGGCCACCTTAATGAAGCCGGCGATATTTGCACCCTTCACATAGTCGATATAGCCATCTTCATTCTGGCCATATTTCTTACATGCTTCATGGATGTTCTTCATGATCTCATGGAGTTTTTCTTCTACTTCTTCAGCTGGCCAGCTAAGCATCATGGCATTCTGGGTCTGCTCCAGTCCTGATGTGGAAACACCGCCTGCATTAGCTGCTTTGCCGGGGCCATAAAGGATTTTGGCTTCCTGGATAACTTCAACCGCTTCCGGGGTACAGGGCATATTGGCGCCTTCAGAGATGGCGATTANGCCGTTTTTCACCAGATTTTTTGCATCTTCTTCGTTGAGTTCNTTCTGGATGGCGCAAGGCATGGCGAGATCGGCCTTTTGCTCCCATGGGCGCTTGCCTTCGAAGAACTGTGCATTGGGGAATTCGAAGGTATAAGGTTTCACGATGTCCTGGTTGGAAGCACGTAACTCGAGCAGGTAATCGATCTTTTCTCCGGAGATGCCATCAGGATCATAAACATACCCGTCGGGTCCGCTGATGGTGATTACCTTGGCGCCCAGTTGTGTAGCCTTTGTTGCAGCACCCCATGTTACGTTTCCAAAACCGGAAAGTGCTACAGTTTTGCCTTCAAGGGTTTCGCCTTTTACCTTTAACATCTCTTCTGCAAAATAAACGGCTCCGAAACCAGTGGCCTCCGGACGGATCAGGCTGCCGCCCCAGTTACGTCCTTTACCGGTAAAGGTACCGGTATGCTCACCCACAATTTTCTTGTACATGCCATACATGTAACCAATTTCACGACCACCCACGCCAATGTCTCCGGCCGGAATGTCGATCTGGGGACCAATATACTTATAGAGCTCTGACATGAATGCCTGGCAGAAGCGCATGATCTCAGCCTGTGATTTACCCTTGGGGTCAAAATCACTGCCACCCTTGGCACCTCCCATGGGAAGCGTAGTAAGGCTGTTTTTGAAGATCTGTTCGAAACCAAGGAACTTAAGACCACTAAGCGTAACACTTGGGTGGAAACGGCATCCGCCTTTGTATGGTCCGATCGCGTTGTTAAACTGTACACGGTAACCCCTGTTTACCTGCACCTTGCCCTTGTCATCAACCCACTCAACCTTGAAGGAGATCACCCTGTCAGGCTCGGTAATGCGTTCGATAATATTAGCTGCCTGGTATTTTGGGTTTTCTTCCACCACGTCGATGATGGTTTCCAATACTTCCCGAACAGCCTGTAAAAACTCTTTTTCGCCTGGATTTTTGCGTTCCAGGTCTGCCATTATTTTTTCTAAATTCATGGTACTTGGATTTAAAAAATGGAACAATAAGTGATAGTTGTTAATTAATTATCAATAAGGGGCGAATTTAGCCCTTATTTGTGACTAAAACAAACAATTCTATTAAATTTTGCGAAAGGTCAAAAGTTCTATATTTCTGAAGGTCTAAAGGTTTGGCCCTGCTTTTGGCTGTTACCAGACAGGTCAAGCCCTGTCTCTATAGAGCTCAGTGCCCAGTACTCCTTACGGTTTCATCACGATACCCCGCTTCTTGCTGCCGTCTATTTTTACCACAACGGGTTTTTTAAACCTTACATGCCGGACAAATTCGTCTTCATATTCGGCGGGTTGTTTATTCAGGTAGTCCACGTCATAATGTCCTTCTTTCAGAAATGGGTTAATGGTAAAATAACCCACGCTGAATGATGTCAGGTTCTGGAAAAAGTGTGTTCCCTGGCTTGGGTCGATCTGGTAATTTTTCATTCCGGATTCCACAATCAGTCTGGCGGCAGATATCTGCGCCCATTTTACCGGTACGCCGAGCCACGAGTCGTTGGACCCCCAGCGGCCGGGGCCTACCAGGATAAAGTTATCTCCTCTCGATTTGATCGTCTTGTTGATCTTTTCAATTACCTCTGCGATTTCTTTGGTTTTCGCGGGGTCGAAGGCCTCCGGTTTCACGTATACAAAGTCATGTACGTCGTCGATAATCCCGTTACCCAGTGCGTTATGGCTGATGATGATGGCCTCTTTGGGCTTACAGACATCCACTTGTATCCTGTTTTTTTCTTGTGTTTCCACCACGGGACGTATTTGCAGAAAGTGAAACTCTCTTTTTTCACCTTTGGGCACATCCAGGTTAACAGAAAACTCAATTTCTACCTGGTTATTCATCTCATTTTGGCCGATCCAGAGCAGTTCTTCCACGATTTCTGCCAGGGGGAATGATTTATGCTTGAGCACATTGGCGAATGTGATGATGCGGGTCCCGTTTTCGTAAAGTCCATCGCGTATGATCTGATCTTCATAATCGTAGGTAGACACAACATATTTCAGTGAGGAGGCTCCTTTTACTTGTCTGATACGTGTTTTGTGCATGTTTATGGTTTCATCCACGGAGGGATAAAACTTTTCGGGATCCATGTTCAGGCTATAAAATTCTCTCTGGCTGTCGCGCAGGGCGATGTCGGTGTTTGCCAGCTGGAGTGATTTTTCCGGGTATTTTGGTGAGAAACGCAGGGAGATACCTCCATCCACAATGGTTTTACCGAGTCCGAAGGCAATATTGGCTACGCCATCTTCATATTTTTCGGGTTCGATAGGATAGAAGTTCACTGAGCGGGCTACTCCTGAGATGGTTGGGTAGAACATACTGCCATAAGACCGGCCGGACATTTCCTGGACGACGACAGCCATCTTCTCCTCATCGATCACATTGCTTGTGGCCTCAATGTATGCTTTGCTTTCGCGGAAGAATACGGATGCATAAACGCTTTTGATCGCCTGGTCGAGCTGTTGCATGCGAACATGCTGCTCATGGTGGTTGTTGGGGATCATATAGGTGGAGTATACCCCGGCAAAAGGCTGGTAGTGGCTATCTTCGAGGAGGCTGGAGGAGCGCACGGCAAGTGGCGACTTGAAAAAGTCAACGATTTCACGGATAAAGGAACGCATGCGGGATGGCGTTTTGCTTTGCACAAACCGTTCGAGTACCTCTTCATCGCTCACATCCGACAGTGCGTAGTCATAAAGATCATTGTCTTCCATGAATTCGTCGAAGATATCGGTGGTGAGCACGACGGTTCGCGGGATGGATAATGTAACGTCTTTCCAGTGGTACATGATCTTATAGCGGTTTATCACCGAATCGATAAAGGCCAGTCCACGGGCCTTGCCTCCCAGCTGGCCATCACCGAGGCGCGTAAACACAGCATATTCGTCCAGATGGCTTGCAATGATGCCCCTTCCTTTGGTGCGCCTGTAATTAGCGATGGTGTCTATCAGGTAACTGCGTACCTCTTCAATGTGATCAAAATCATCACGGCTTTTCTGTGCAAAGATGTTGGCAATGGAAAAAAGTGCCCTGGCTTTAAGCCATCGGGAGAAATGGTTGTTTGTGACGTGATACTCCAACACTTTTGGATCTGCTTTGGCGATCTTTACCTGCAGTGAGTGTAGATTATTGGCGCGGGTAAGCTCCCTTCCCGTGCTGTGATCCTTGAAGACAAAATCACCGAAACCGTAATTTTCCTTGATATAGTGTTTGAGCTCAATCAAAAGGGTTTTGGAGTATTTGTCAATGAAGCTTACATCGATGTCCTTGTTGAGCGTAGCATCCCATTTTTCTGAAGATTGAAGCAATATGGGGATCTGGCTGTGTCGTTCGCGGATATGTTTGGCCAGCTTTACCCCGGCCTGGTTATCGCGCTTACCCTCTTTTGCGTAGCTGATGTCAGAAATTACCCCCAGCAAGTTGTCCTGGTACTTTTCATAAAGGCTCAAGGCCTCATCATAGGTTTTGGCCAGCAAGATCTTGGGTCGCGCTCGCATGCGAAGGGTTTTCCTGTGCTCGTTAAGTCCTTCAGTCATCAGCTCGTTGGTCTGGTCGAAGATGACCTTATATATGGTAGGCAGGTAAGAAGAGTAATAGCGTATGGAGTCTTCTACCAGCAAGATGCCCTGCACGCCGACCTGCTCGATGTCATGGTCGGCATTCATTCTGTCTTCCAGCAACTTGATGATGGCAAGCAGGAGCCCCGCATTGCCCAGCCAGCTAAAAACATAATCGATGCCGCTCAGGTCCTCGTTGCGTAACTTCAGGGACACTTCCCGCGAAAAATGTGTCAGCACTACAATGGGAATTTTGGGGTGTCGCTCTTTTACCTTTTTGGCCATCTCAAAGCAATCGATCTTGCCCACATTCAGCATGGTGATCACCAGGTCAAAGTCCTTCTTCTCCAGAAGATCAAAAGCTTGTTCTGAGGAGCTTGCCTGGGTAAACTGTGGGGGATAGCGCAGGTTTTTGGAGGTGTACTCCAGAAAAATCTTTTCGTTGATACGTCCGTCTTCTTCAAGCATGAAGGCATCATAGTTACTGCATATCAGCAGCACGTTAATGATGCGTTTCTGCATAAGGTCTTCATAGGTGATCTCTTTAAACTCGTATGAGTCTGTAGCGTATTTTTCGTCGTAATGGTATTTTGTAATGGCGCTCATTTGTTTCTGCATTTATAAAGGGGATTATTCTCTCTGATCATGGAAATAGATCAGGGCATGGCGTTTTTTTCCATCCATGATCACCTCCAGGGGTTTTTCAAAACGTACGTGTTTCACGTATTTTTTTTCACTTATTGTGGATGCATTCTTTAACACATCCCAGTTGATATAATCGATCAGGTCATTATGTTTCACTGAGAAGTAACCTACATTCATGGATATCACATTATGGAAAAAGTGTGACCCCAGGGAAGCATCCAGGGGGAAGTCTTCCATGCTCATCTCCACAATGATGCGGGCGTTGGATATCTGCGACCAGTTTACGGGGACACCAATAAAGCGGTCCCTGGTACCCCAGCGGCCCGGTCCTATGAGAATATACTGCCGGTCTTCCTTTGTCATGTTGGCATTGATCTCTTCAATCTCATCACGTATTTTCTCTGTTTTCAGCTTGTCAAAACGGTCAACATCTACATAAACCACGTCTCTGATATCCTGATTCCTTCCGTTGCCCATGCCATTTTCACTGTAGAGCAACAGTTTGTCGTTGTCTATTTTGTCGATATTGATTTCTGTTTCGATGATGTTTTTGATAAGGGGCTTGATTTGAAGAAGGTAGAATGAAGCCCGGCCTTCCTTGTCTTTGTTGAGGTCGATGGCAAACTCGGTCTCTATGGGCGTACCCATGGATTCTGAGATGATATCGAGGATCACCTCAATGGTTTTTGCCAGGGGGATATAATTGTATTTCAATATATTGGCAAAGTTTACCACTCTGGGTCCTGCATCGGTGATCCCGGGGATAAGCCGTTCGCTGTTAAAGTCATACACGGAAGCACAGTGTTTTAGTGTTCCATGCTTTTCAGCATTCTGTATTTCCAGTTTTACCAGTCCGGCATCCTCTCCATCGAGCAGGTTCAGGTCATTCTTTGCCAGGTCTACCGCGTAGAAATGCACCTGGGAGTTTTTGAACAGCTCTTTTGGCGTATACATTTCGAGTTGGGGGTGGATGGGTGAGAAACGGTAGGTTTTTTCGCCTTCCACCACATATTTTCCCAGCCCCACGGCGATGGCCGCAAAGCCTTCGTCGGGCTTCATGTAGGAGTAAGGATAAAAGTTATAGGATTGCGCCACGCCGCTGATATGCGGGTAATAGCAGCCGTTGTATTCGTGGCCTACCACTTCCTGGATGATGACAGCCATCTTCTCTTCTTCAATCTTATAATTCACCGCCTTGAAATAGGACTGTGCCGTAGGGGAAAAGATGGAGGCATACACCAGCTTGATGGCATTCATGAGCTGCTCCAGGCGTACGTTCAGGTCGGGATGGTTGTTTGGCAGGAGGAAGGTATCAAAAATGCCTGCGAATGGTTGCATCAGGGAGTCTTCAAAAAGGCTTGAGGATCTTACCGCCAGGGGCTTTTCTATCACGGACAGATAGGTTTTGAGTCTTTTGCGCAAGGTCACTGTAAGCTTACCCTTTATAAAAAGGTTTTTCACCTTTTCGTAGTCGGTCTCTCCATAAATTTTATGGTAAAGTTCATTATTCTCGACAAAACGTTCGAACTCTTCTGTGCCGATGATGGATGTCTTTGGGGTGACAATACGGATGTCGGGCACCAGCTCATTGAAGTCGAAGTTGTTGATGATCATGTTGACAAAAGAAAGGCCTCTGCCTTTCCCGCCAAGCGAACCGGGCGAAAGGCTAACCACGTTGGTGTCGTCCAGCAGGGCCGATTCTTCATAATTGATCACCTTTCCTTTCTGCTTGTCGTGGATGCATTGCTCGATCACATCGATGAGGTAGTGACGCAGGCTGCCCGGCGATTCGAAATCTTCGACCCTCAAGGGCTTGATGCGTTTTGCGATCTGTATTTCGCCACGGGCCATCAGCCAGTGTGAGAAATGATCCTTGCGGGCGTGGTATATAAGTGACTTTTCCGGAATGGTCTTAAGGTGTGTCCTGAACTCCTTCATCGACCGGGCTACTGCCAGGTCACGCCTGCCTTCCTCGTCCTTATAAATAAAATGGCCAAAACCAAGATAGTAGTTGATAAAGCTCTGCAAATCCTGTTTCAGCGTTTCTGAGTTTTTATTTATGAACGTAGACTTGAGCTTGTAAGCTTCGTCTGCATTTTCCTTGTCGGAGCTTTGCAACACGGTAGGCAGGTTGGGGACCATCTCTTTGGCATACTCCATGAGTTTAATACCGGCCTTTGGGTCAAGCTCTCCGTCCTTGTCGAACTTTACATCTGAGATCAGACAAAGCAGGTTGTCCTTATATTTATTGAACAGGGATACCGCTTCATTGTAGGTGGAAGCAAGCAATATCTTTGGGCGCACGCGCATCTTCAAAAGCTTGTATAGCTCATCGGTGTTCACTTCTTCAATAAGATGCTGTGTTTGTTCTATCACAATGCTATACAGGATGGGCAGGTAACGCGAGTAATATTTGGCCGAGTCTTCCACCAGCAATATGACCCTTACCATCCCGATCTGAATATCGTTCTCTACATTCATCCTGTCCTCATTGTATTTTACCATGGCCAGGAATACCTTGGAGTCGCCGTTCCAGACAAACACCTTGTCGATAGANGTAATGGGCTTGTTGCCATCTTCAAACAGGGCGATATCCGAGTTGTTGTTGAGCAGCATGAAGATGGGGATGTTGTTGTAGATCTGTTTGATGATGCTGCTGAGCTTGATGGGCATGGACTTTTCCACACCCATCATTACGATGACAAGGTCAAAGTGCTTTTCCTGGAGCTTTTCAAGAGCCTCTTCGGGGGTGGATACTCCGGTGATACGGGGAGCCGATGACAGGTTTAGCTGGTAATATTCGCCGGTAACCTGATCAAAAAAACGGCCTTCCTGTTCAATGATGTAGGCATCGTAGAGATTGGCCACCAGGAGGATCTCTCTTACCTTGTACTGCATGAGATCGTGGTAGATGTCGCGGTCGGAGTTATGCTTGTTGAGAAATTTCTGAAGCAGCTGCCTGCTCATGGCAGAGTGACTTCGCTCATGTTGAAGGTCTTCCGAAACCTCTTCCTCTTTGGCTGCTTGTTTCAGGAGTCCTTTTCCGATTTGTGTATTGAGATGGCCCGTGATCAGACTGGTCAGGTTATTGATAAGATGCCGTTCTTCAATAAAGAAAGGCCCTTCATCCTGTTCAGGGAATTTTTCCTGGTAGAAAACTTCAATACTTCCTTCGGTGCCGTCGATGGTCTCAAAGCTTTTTCGCTGTACCCAGGGTGTTTCTTTGAAACCTCCCCTGCTCAGAAAGCTTTGATCACCGTACCTTATCCTGGCAATGGCCTGTTCCGGATGCTGCCATGCCGGAGGCAACACCTTTACGATGTTTTGCAGCATCTCCGGAATGGGTTTCTCTTCCTTGAGGATGTTTGTGGTCTTATGAATGGCGCCCAACTCCTTCAGACGTTCCTTCTTCTCTGCCAGAAGCTTCTTGATCTCTTCCTGGCTGATGGCCAGGGGCTGATCTATATCGGTCTGTTCGTGCAGAGGGTTTTTGAGGTGTGAGCTCTGGCTGTTATCTGATGTCATGAAAGTATTTCGTTTAACGATTATTTCCTGTTTGGGTAACTCCCATTTTAGACACGATGAAAGTACAAAAATAATCACAAAAGGGAAAGATGACGGCCTTACGAAAAATTGATGACATATGCAAGAAAAACCGATAAAAAATTAATTTGCTGAAAAATAAGTTATGCAGGACGAAATGTCCTAACATTGTTTTTGAAAAACAACGTGTTTTCGAACAATCAATATTTTATTCACTAAAAAGAACAACGTGATGGATGCACAACTAAAAAAGTTCATG
>SL_3KL_010_SEDDRAFT_10000288_pt1 | contig 38949 bp, 32 predicted proteins | sample SodLakKL_010_SED_2_FD_10381 | JGI IMG/M metagenome (IMG submission 10381) | reverse complement strand
CGATTCGTTGTTGAAGTTGATTGATCTTTTCGCTGTGCGAGTTTTTGTCTACCACAAGTAGGTTGCCTTTTTTGTTATAGGTTGAGTAACGGTGAATCCATTTGTAGATACTGGTTGTCGAAACCATGTACTCACGGGAGGCCGCCGAAACACTGAGTTTGCCGGATTCAATGAATCCAACGATTTCTTTGCGTAAGGTAGGTGAAAATTGACGGCGTTGCCGAAGATACTTTTTTGACATAACATTCAGATTGTAAGTGAAAATTTATGTCAACCTATTTTAGGCACCTACATTCAATACTCCAGCTCAGCTCCAAACAGCTCTACAATTGTGCGCAGTTTGGGATCTTTCTTCTGAAGATCTTTAAAACGTTCGTAAGGGCTCATAGATTCCTTCTTCTCCTCCGGGTTGCGCTCAACCATGCATTTCATTCGCAGAAAACAACCGCTAACCTCTTTAAAAAGAGAGGATATCATCTGCTGATTTTCATCGATCAGCCTTGAGGCAAATTCATTGTCGGCGGTGAGCAAAAGTTCATTACCGCGAAGGTCCCTTACCTGTACCCGAAGCATCTGGAAATAGAGCATCTGCGGGGCATTCATCTTGATGTTTTCAAGAAATGCTTTCCAGTGTGTTTCGGCATCTTCTGCGGTAGAAATGGTTTTCACAATGGTTTCCGTTTCGCCATCACTGTCAGAACCTTCGGCGGTGGCAACTTCCGATTCCGAACTCTCAAAGGATCCTCCGTTGCCTGAACTTATACCTCTGGCAAAGCCAAGGCTGGGCCTCGGTGTAAGAAAGTCGTCATCGTCAAAATGATTGTTCTGTTCACGGCCGGCCTGTCCGTTTAAGCTCTGTTTTGGCAACTCCCTGGCGGACCCGGATTGCGATGAATCCGCTGTTAATGCTTGAGCCGATCCAGCTTCTTTGGTTGTGTCTGCTTCCTGCTGCATTTCGGGTGAGGTTCCCGCGGCATTTTGATGTTTGCCATCATCTTGTTTTTCATCACGGCCGGGTTCACTCACTCTAACATCTCTATTTGCAGAGGCAGAATGATTCTCTGAAACAGTTTTCGGATCTGAAGCTTCCGGGCCCGTGGTTTGCTGATTTTGAATCTCATCCGGAGCCGGCTCAGACTCTTTTTTCTGATTCAGCGGCTTGTTTTGCCCGGCAGGCCGGTTAATTCCGTTTTTTTTTAACTCATCGAGGCCTTTCAGCAGCTCACCCAGTTCGCGCGACCTGCCCATGTGTACCAGTTTCAGAAGAAGAATTTCAAAATGAACTCTTGGCTGTTGTACATCCTTGATTTTTAACTGAGCCTCACTCACGAGGTGAAGCATACGCATCAGGTCGTCTTCACTAAATTCGCCGGCCACCGATGAATAGCGCACTTTTGTGTCGGTTGTGGCTTCAACCATGTGCATCCGTTCGTCCTGTTTGGCAACATAGAGATTACGTATGTGCTCAGTAAGTGAAACAAGGTACTCCTGAATGTCGGCTCCTTCTTTCATCAGGCGATCGATGAGCTGAAGGCCCGCATTCGAGTCGCGGTTCACGACGGCATCTGTAAGCTCAAAAAGCTGGTCATGGCCGATTACGTTCAGCGCCTGCAGCAGCTCACTGTAGCTGATTGTTGTGCCGCAGAAGGCGATAGCTTGGTCCATCAGACCCAGGGCGTCGCGTAGGGCGCCATCCGCTTTTTTTGCAATCACGTGGAGCGACTCATCATCTATGGTGATATGTTCCTTACTGCAGATTTCCCTGAGCCGGGTTACAATTTCGTCTACGCTGATGCGCTTGAAGTCGAACCGCTGCACGCGCGACAAAATGGTGGGAAGTACCTTGTGCGGTTCTGTAGTCGCAAAAATAAAAATGGCATGGGCCGGAGGTTCCTCAAGGGTTTTCAGGAGCGCATTAAATGCCTCCTTGGTGAGCATGTGAACCTCGTCAATGATGAAAATCTTGTAGTTGCCGCTCTGGGGCGGAACGCGGATCACTTCCTTCAGCTGGCGGACATCCTCGATTTTTCGGTTCGAGGCGGCATCCATCTCAACGATGTTGAGGGTTTGATTGAGCGACTCTCCGTCCACATCGGTACTGATATTGTTCACTGCGCGAGCCAGTACCCTGGCCATAGTTGTTTTTCCAACTCCCCTGGGTCCGCAGAACATGTAGGCGTGTGAGATGCGATTTTGCCTGATTGCGTTTTTGAGCGTGCTTGTAACATGCTCCTGGGAAACAATGTCGTCAAATGTTTGGGGGCGGTATGTGCGGGTTAATGCGCGGTAGTGTTGAGCCATAAAAAGCTTGCAATTCGGTTCACGCATAAGGTACTAAAAAAAGAACTTTCTGTGAGAACCTTTATTAGCTGGATATGATCAGATCGAAGTGATCGTTTACCCAAATGGAAATTAAATATTTGAACATCGCTATCGCGAGATGGAGAGCAACTTTTCTAAGGCATCATTACCGGCGAAAAGTGCGCTTCCTTTTTGGGTGGTATTTTTTTTAAAATGCGTTAATTTATCCGACCCAATGCACAAGGCAAAAAGAATTATATCAAAGCTATTACCGCTCATTGTGTTGGCGGTATTAACAGACGCGATTCATGCACAACCGCAGCGAGCTTACGAACGCGGTCTTGAAGAACTCTATCGCGGAAACACCACGCAGGCGCTCGACATTTGGTACAACGGATACAGGGATATCCGGTATGTAGATGCCCGGATTGGATTAGAATACATTCGGGTAGTTACCGAAAACCGAATGCGGGAGTATTATGAACCTGCTACCGAGATGTATTACCGCGCTGTTCTCGATGGATCCGGTATCGACAGCCGGGTTGCCATCAGGCAGGAAATCAACCGTATGAGGCCCATCATTGGCGAAGGTATTTATCGGCAGTGGGTGAACTGGTGGGAAAAAAGCGATAATCGGCTTGCATCGGATATGCGAGGTTTTTGGGTTCAGCACGATCCTACCCCGTCAGGGATTGCAAACGAGCGTTTAATAGAACACTGGCTGCGTATTGCTGCATCCAGAGAGAAATTTACCAGAAATACCATAACAGCGTATGGCACTGATGAAAGGGCGCTGATCTATGTTCGCTACGGCGAACCGGACAGAACCCGCAGAGGCATTCTCACGCTACAGAGCCTGAACATGAAGCAGTGGCTTAGAAATCAGCTCAATCCTTACACGGATATTGATGAAGAGCTGAGCGGCAGAGATGAAAGAAACAGGGGTTCGGTTGAAGATGAAGATTTACTGGTCCGTTTAACGGATGCGATTTATGAGTTTCACAGATATCCCGAGTATGAGATTTGGTTCTACGATCAGCTTGCAATCGAAGGTGATGAGGCGATAGCGTTCATTTTTGGAACGGACGTTCGCAGCGAAGAATTCAGGCTTCAAACAAGCATAGAAGATTTCATACCCGAACGGGCTTTTCATACGGAACGGGTGAGACAGCAGGAAGGGGTTGAATTTACGCGAGCAGGAATTACACCCGCATTGATGCTTCAGCTGCTTTATTATGAACAACTCACTCAAATAGATCCATTTTTCAATACCAGGCTCAATGAGTTGCAGGATAATGTTCTGGAGCAGGGATTGCAGGCATTCAGGGGGATGGATCTTGCCTTTAAAGCAGAAAGCCGTGAATTGCTGAGCAAACGTGCAACCCGCGCACCGGTAGAATTATCTACCTATGCGGGAGTCATGCCTTCAGTCCCAATAGATGTGTATCAATATCGTTTTCTGGATGAAAATGGTCAGCCGTATATCCTTACTTACGTGGAGAGTGAAGCGCAGGAGGCGTTCCTGATCGATTACTACCGTAATCAGTCAAAGTCTGATTTAAGCGAGGAGCCCGCGGCAGATCAAAATCTTATGCATCTTCATCCTTATTACGAGCTGAGCCACACACTAATTGAATACGATGAGGAGTGGAATGTAAAACAGAAATTTACTGATGTGCCTGAGTTGCTTTTCAGGCGGCCAGCAACGGAAATTGTGCCTTCAAGATCGCTTTTCAGAAGCACCCATTCAGGGAGATCGTATCAGTCGGCAACCGTGGAGCTGAATAACTATGATCCGGATTCCCGATCTATTGATGAAACACCTTTCCCCCGTTCATTGAGAGGGCTTGGGAAACGCCAGTTCAGACTGCCTAAACCATTGGTGAGCCACACAGATTCTATGGAGGTGGCAGATCTGATTTTGGGATTCGAATCGGACAAAGCTACCGAACCATTTGCATTCCAGGTTGCCAATAACGCCGTGATCCCGGCCGATGAAACGCTGGTGCTTCATTTCGAAGTATACAACTTAAAGCGTCGGGACGATGAAACAGGGTTCACAAATTTTGAACTTACCTACAGAATTCTTCCTGTTGATGAAGATGGCAGCGCAAGAGAGGGGCAGGCAGAGTTTGTACTTACCCTCAACTTCATTAACGAATACCGCACGGTTATTGAAGATCTTGAAATCGAAACGGCCGATCTGGGTCCAGGACTGTATGATTTACGCGTAAGAATCATCGACACCGAAACAGACCAGGAGAGGGAGAGAAGCGTTCGGTTTGAGGTGATCGAAACCTGAGAGTCTGTCGGTTTTTACTGCAAAGATCGCAGCGAACGTGGAGGGGGAACGCTTCATGGGCATGGTATGGAACCACCTGCAAATGTCAAATCCCGCTTACGACACCTTTGGACGGGAGAAGGCGTTCGAGCCCTAACCCTGATTTGTTCTGTTTACATCCTGTCTATTATCCAATTAGCTTTGTTTTTTCTTGGTGAAATCCGGTGGATCTGCATCAACTCTGCGATCCATCCCGAGGGGTTGAAGGGAAAGCTCGGTAACGGGTATGTGCCCCGGGCAGCTGTTCCGGATATCGCGGACAGCCTCCGGAATAAAACTTTTTGGTTTTTCGAAGATCACGGCCGGAGGTGTCTTGGTCGGGCACCGCTGGTGCTGCCGGCCAATCGTTGTCGGAACGTGCTCGCCATAAGAAAAAAGATTCATGTGGCCGATTGGATTTTATTATCATCTGCCAACACCCGACGCTGAAGGCGTCATATAACACAGCCCAGGGCAAAGCCCAGGTCCTGCCTCCCCCGAGGTCTTAAGATCAAAAGAGACCTGGAAAGGAGGGTAGATTTTTGCCAAAATTATTATCCCAAACTTTACTGAATCACACCTTTTTGAAAATGGCGATAGCGTTGTGCCCGCCAAAGCCAAAATTGTTGCTCATCACGGATGTCACATCGGCCTGACGAGCCTCACCGAGAACTATGTCGATGCTTTCAGGTATTTCTGGATCAATCGTCTCAGTGTTTATGGTTGGCGGAATAACGCCATCTTTCACTGAGAGAATGGATAGGAGGGCCTCCATGGCCCCGGCGGCGCCGAGCAGGTGCCCGGTCATCGATTTGGTGGCCGTCACTACTGGCTTGCCGGCACTCTCTTCATAAAGTTTGGCCACGGCTATGGTTTCGCTGATGTCGCCCACAGGTGTGGATGTGGAGTGTGTGTTGATGTATGACAAATCTTCCGGCTCCATTCCCGCTTCCTTAAGCGCAATTCTCATACCCCGCAGGGCTCCGAGTCCCTCGGGATGTGTGGCCGTAAGATGATAGGCATCGGCCGTCATGGCAGCACCAACAACCTCAGCGTAAATTTTCGCTCCCCGCTTTTTGGCGTGTTCGTACTCTTCAAGCACAAGCGCGCACGACCCTTCGCCCATTACAAAGCCGTCGCGGGTGGGGTCGAACGGACGCGAGGCGGTCTCGGGTGAATCGTTCCGGGTGCTCATCGCTTTCATGGCCGTGAAGCCACCAATGGTAGCCTCTGTGACCGGAGCTTCCGATCCGCCGGTAATAAACGCTTTGGCCTTACCCAGTTTGATATAGTTAAAGGCATCCATGATGGCGGTGTTGGAACTGGCGCACGCCGAAATGGTAGTGTAATTTATTCCCATCAAGCCAAACTTCATGGAGATCAAGCCGGAGGCCATATTGGGAATCAGGCGGGGTACAAAAAACGGATTGAACCTCGGCTCATAGTTGTTCAGGGTATATTGCTTTACCTCTTCCTCGAAGGTACCCATGCCGCCCTGGCCGGTGCCCCAAATCACTCCGATGTCGAACGGAGACTCGCGATCGGGATCGAGGCCTGAATCTTTCATGGCTTCAGCGGCTGCAAAAAGGCCATACTGCGTGAAGAGGTCCGACCGCTTTACCTCGTTTCGGTCGAGATGATCCTTCGGCTCAAAACCTTTCACCTCGCAGGCAAAATGGGTCCTGAATTTTTCCGGGTTGAATTTGGTGATGGGTGCTGCACCGCTAACGCCATCTACGGCACTTTTCCAGGTATTGTTTACATTATTTCCAAGAGGTGTGATGGCGCCAAGCCCGGTTACCACTACTCGAATATCATTCATCAGTTAGTCGTTGATAGGTCTGTGTATGGTGTAATTTTTTCTGTATACGAGTGCAAGATAAGAAAAAGGCTGCAGGAGATTCAGAATCAATTTACTCTCAGTTTTTGCCTGAAAATCGAGAGTAACAGATAATTCTAATGTACAGGGCCGGAATATGTTAAGTTCTAAAAGCGCTTTTCCATGGAGGAATAAATTATTTAATCTAAATTGAGTCATAACGTAAAAAATTATTGACAGATTGAATCTGAGAGTTGAAATTTAAGGCGTTCAATTTCTAACCAAACATCACGCCTATGAACAGGTTTCTAAAAACATCATTTCTTTTTGCAGGTTTTGCTCTTCTTGCTGGCTATGTAGCCATTCATGCTTATTCCGAACCTGAACTGCTGGCCGAGACGGTCATGGTTTCAGGTGAGGAAGCCGGGCAGGAAACCGGCTATGCCACCTATGAAGAGTTTACAGCCTCGCCACTCTTCCCGAAGTTTATTATCGATAATCTCTGGATACTGATAGCGGCCGGCATGGTCTTTATCATGCACCTCGGGTTTGCGTCTGTGGAGAGCGGGCTTACCCAGGCAAAAAACTCCGTGAATGTGATTTACAAGAATGTTTTCATTCTTTGTACGGGTATTCTGACCTATGCTTTTGTCGGATTTCAGATCATGTACCCGGGCGATTTCAATGGGATTTTCGGCTTTGGGGGATTCGGGATAGGTTTCGACGCTTCCGATCCGGTGGGCATGCTTACGCCGGCCTACGGGGAGGAGATGACCATCTGGAGCGACTTCATTTTCCAGGCCATGTTTGCCGCTACGGCAGCAACAATTGTATCGGGGTGCGTGACGGGCAGAATCAAGCTCTCATCCTTTATGCTTTTTGGGGCCATCCTGGTTGCGTTGCTTTACCCCATTACAGGCAGCTGGTTGTGGGGCGGCGGATGGCTAGATTTCCTCGGATTCTATGACTTTGCCGGTTCAACCCTGGTTCATGCAGTGGGCGGCTTCGCGGGCCTGGCCTGCGTTCTGATACTTGGCGCAAGGAAAGGGAAGTTCGATGGAGGCAGGGTGAATATCATTCCCGGCCACAGTATTCCGCTGGCTACCGTGGGAGTATTTCTGCTCTGGTTTGGATGGTTCGGGTTTAACGGCGGTTCGGTGCTCAGCGCAGACCCGGCGGAAGTCTCATTCGTGTTCGTGACCACGGCCCTGGCCGCTTCGGCCGGCGCACTTGCTGCGATGCTCACTACACAGGTGGTTTTCAGAAACATGGACGCACCGATGGCGCTGAACGGCGTGCTTGCCGGACTGGTGGGAATCACAGCCGGGGCGGATGTGATTTCACCGATGGCAGCCGTAGCTGTGGGAGCCATTGCCGGAGTGATTGTGGTGTTTGCCATCACCTTCTTCGACAGGGTAAAAGTGGATGATCCGGTTGGAGCGATTTCGGTTCACGGGGTGTGTGGTATCTGGGGCACCCTGGCGGTAGGCATATTCGTGCCTGGAGTCAGTTTCTGGGTACAGCTGCTGGGAACCACGGCTATCATCGGCTTCATCTTTATCACATCATTCGCGGTTTTCAGCCTGATCAAGGTTCTGTTTGGCGTGCGCGTTTCCGATGGAGTTGAAACGGCAGGCCTCGATATCTCGGAGCATGGCAATTCGGCCTATCCCTACTTTGCAGGCATTGAAGTGCCGGCACCGGCCGATAAAAGCTGATAAAACCTCTCAATAAAAAAAAAGAGCACCTGGATTGAGGAATCCGGTGCTCTTTCAGTTTCCTCATGATCGTTCAAATCAATAGAAACCAACAAAATATAACACCATGAAAACAATATGGAAAGCAGCAATCGCTTTTTTAATTCTCTTTTCTGTGTCGATTAGCGATACAGTTGCACAGATTGGCCTTAGTGCCGATGTGATGAACCGCTATGTATGGAGGGGTACGGATTTTGGAAATTCACCAAGTATTCAGCCCGACATCAACTTCAGTGCCGGAAATTTTGAAATCGGTGCCTGGGCCGCTTTTGCCACCAACGGAAATCCCGCTGGAACAGAAGTCGATTTTTACGCATCGTACACATTTGACACCGATGCCGGTGAGTTCTCGCTGATGCTGACCGACTATACATTTCCACAGGATGCGGAGGGCAATTACTTCTCGCGCACATCACACTTTGTAGAAGCAGGATTCGGTTATGCCGGGACCGAGTCGTTTCCCTTCAACTTTTTTACCGGCATCTTTTTTACCAATGATGACGATTATTCCATCTACACCCAGCTGGGATATGAAATCAGCGATGTAGAACTGTTTGTGGGATTCACGCCTGCCGCATCCGAACTGTACGGCACAACCGGGGCTGGAGTGATCAATACCGGAATGTCGATTACAAAACCGCTGCAGATCACGGACCTGTTCTCCATCTCCCTCACCGGCACCCTGATCGCAAATCCCTACACCGACGATTTCTTCTTCCTGTTTGGGATAGGATTTTAGAAGAAAGGTCGGCGAAGTGAACATCCGGTCAGCCACAATGGCCGGATGTTCATTAAAATACGGGACAACATACCACGCCCGGCATCTCTACAGATATAACGTGCCGGTTCTATCACGCACATCTGTTTACAGGATTCAATTTTTTACCCTAATTCATCACAGCTGGCAGGCATGGTCGAACCAGCATTACCCGATGCCGAACGCTTTCGGGCCTGAGCACTGCTCCACAAGATAGCATGTGATGATTTGAGAGATGGAAATTCCCGACAAACAAAAAAACCTTGCAAGCATGTAACTTACAAGGTTTTTGGTGCCCTGGACTGGAGTCGAACCAGCACGACCGGTTAGGTCACTACCCCCTCAAGATAGCGCGTCTACCAATTCCGCCACCAGGGCTTGCTTTAATACTGAGCTTTCAAAGATAGGAGTTTTCATTTCTAAAAGAAACGAGTGTCCTCTGATTTTTTCATTTTCTGTCTGTGCGGATGAATTGGATTTCCTTAGTTTCTGTTCTTAATTGTTCACGCGATCAATGGTGTAATAGTTAACCTTACAATTGTACTTTTCCGAAATAACAAACAATCTTTACACGATTACACGATTACACGATTACACGATTACACGATTACACGATTACACGATTACACGATTACACGATTACACAATAAACCATCCACAATGACCAACCAGGACGTAGCCGAAAAACTTCGCGAAGTGTATAACCTGATGCAGTTGGCCGGAGAGAACCGGTTCCGGGCCATCGCGTTCGACCGCGCGGCACAGACCATCGAAGGGCTGAACGATGAGATTACAGCTTATATCGAAAATGATAACCTGACCGACATCAAGGGCATTGGCAAATCGATTGCGGAAGATATCAAAGCATTTTCTGCGACGGGAACCATGCCGGTACTGGAGGATCTGAAAGAGCGAGTTCCCAAAGGATTGATTGAATGGTTGAATATATCCGGACTCGGGCCGAAGAACATTGTAAAGATCCATCAGAAACTGGGCATCACCGAAATCACTGAGCTGAAGGAAGCGTGCCAGAGCGGAGCGGTAGCCGAACTGCCGGGGCTGGGGCAAAAGTCGGCCGACAAGATCATCAAGTCGATCGAATACCTGGAGAAGTTCGGTGAACGAGCCCGGCTCGACCAGGCCCTGGATATTGCGGAACCCTACTTTGAATTTGTGAAAGGGCTAAAAGGCGTTAAGCAGTGCGAGATTGCAGGATCCCTTCGCCGCTCGCGCGAAACCATCGGGGATATCGATCTTATTGTGGCAGCAGATAGCGCAGATGCAGGAACCATTTTTGACGCCTTTGTGAATCATGACCTGGTGGTGGAGGTGCTGGGCCGGGGCGACACCAAAAGCTCGGTGCGTACTGAAAACGGAAGGCAGGTGGATCTCAGGATTGTGAAGCCCGANGAGTACCCGGCGGCACTGATGTACTTTACCGGCAGCAAGGAGCACAACATCGTGATGCGTCAGCGCGCCCGCGAACGCGGCATGGCTCTGAACGAGTACGGCCTTTTCAAGCTCAATGAAGAAAAAGAGACCGATTTCGATCAGCCGGTAAAAACCGGATCGGAAGCCGGGATCTACAGCAAGCTTGACCTCAACTTTATTCCGCCCGAGCACCGTGAAGACCGCGGCGAGTTTGCCTATTACGCCGAACACGAGTCCATGGAGCTTGTGAGCGATGAAGACATCAAAGGAGTGGTGCACGCGCACAGCACGTATAGCGACGGAAAGTACACCATCCGCCAAATGGCCGAAGCGTGCATGGAGCGGGGATATGAGTACCTGGCCCTTACAGATCACTCCAGAACGGCGGCCTATGCCGGCGGACTGACCATTGACGAGGTGAAGAAGCAGTGGGAGGAGATTGATCAGCTGAATGAGGCATTCATAAGCGAAGGGAAAAGTTTCAAAATCTTCAAAGGGATGGAATCGGATATTCTGAGCGACGGCTCGCTCGATTATCCCGATGAGATCCTAGCCGGCTTTGACTTCGTGATTGCCAGCGTACATAGCGGTATGGAGATGCCTCTTGAAAAAATGATGGCACGGTTTGAGGCCGCGATTAAGAATCCCTATACGCGGATTTTAGGACATCCAACCGGACGACTACTGCTGAAGAGAGAGGAGAGTAAGCTCGACCTAAATAAATTGATTGAACTCGCCGCCGAACACAGCACTGTTATTGAGATCAACGCCAGCCCATGGCGGCTCGATCTCGACTGGCGATACGGCAACAAAGCCAGGGAAACAGGCCTAATCACCTCCATCAATCCTGACGCCCACAGTACCGAAGGCATCGACGATATCCGCTACGGCGTGATGATTGCCCGTAAGGCGAAGTTCGAACCGGCGCGTGTGCTGAACACTAAAAGTGTGGAAGAGTTTGAGGAGTGGTGTAGGGGAAGTATTCAGTAGCAAGTTTTGAGTATTGAGACGCTTTGAGTTGGGGGCAAAAATTCCATTCTGAAGAGGATGTGAGAATATCCGTTTCCAATGAGACATCTCATTACTCATTACCTGATACTCAATACTTGCTACTCAAGAACATTCCCTATATTCACCTAAACACAACCTCAACTACCTGCCACACATCAGCATGAGTCAATCCGAGAGCCTGACCTACACATCGTACTTGAAAGTAAAAGAACTGCTTGAACTGCAGCAGCCCGAATCTAAACCGGCCGAGCATGATGAGATGCTATTTATCATTATTCACCAGGTATATGAGCTCTGGTTCAAACAGATCCTGCACGAGTTGGATAAATTCCGGTCCGATCTGGAAACCGGTAACACTTGGAGCGCGGCAAAAACAATGCGCCGTATTCTTACTATTCTTAAAACGATGGTCTCCCAGATTGACATACTTGAAACCATGACCCCGCTTGAGTTCAACAGCTTCCGTGGATTCCTTCAGAATGCTAGCGGGTTTCAGTCGGTTCAGTTTCGTGAAATGGAGATTATCTGCGGGATGAGGTCGAAGCACATTATCGACGTGCACAAAGATCAGCCAGAACTGCAGCAGAATCTCCTCGACAGGGAGGAAGAATCTACCATATGGGAGAGTTTCTGCAAATACCTGCAGCATCGGGAGTATAACATCGAAATGCCGGAACGGCTAAATGAGCAGGGGCTGGTTCATGAAACGTCTGAATACAATCAGAAGCTGCTGGTTGATATCATGAAGAATGATCCTGAAACCGCACTGCTGTGCGAACTCCTGGTGGATTATGACGAAGGCCTGATGGAATGGCGCTACCGCCATGTAAAAATGGTGGAGCGAACCATCGGTACCAAGCGCGGTACAGGTGGTTCGGATGGAGCCAAGTATCTGCGCGGTACGCTAAATAGTCCGGTATTTCCGGACCTTTGGGAAATCAGGGCAAAATTTTAGAGGTCTAAGCAGTTTTGTGTGATCTGCCTGATTATCCAGAAAACTGTGAGGGAGAACAAAAAAGGGGAATTTAACTTAAAATGCTTAAACGCTCCCTGAACCGCTTCCTGATAAAAAAAGCCTTGACTTTTTTAGATGCATCCATCATCCGTTAAGTGCTTTCCTTAGTCCAGACTGTCAGGCTTATTCCTTGCAATTGACAATTCTATTGCACTTCGCTAAAAATCTGCAAGGCGACCTTGCCATTGGAAGTTTAAAGTGTGTATATTAATACACACTCAAATAAACACTCTAGAAATTTAATTTTGGCGGAAAAAAGCATCACGGAATCTATTCTTTGGGACCGATTTGGACTCGGCATATCCGCCATTTGTGCCATTCACTGTCTTTTTTTTCCGGTGCTTGTGGCTTTACTGCCGCTGCTCTCCAAATCACCGTTCCTGGCTGAGTGGCTGCACCCGCTGTTTATTGTGTTGATCGCCCCCACGGTTTACTTCGCTTCTAAGAGAAGCCATTTTGATCGAAAGATAACAGGCCTGCTCGGTGCCGGATTGCTTCTTGTTCTTGCCGGATGGCTGCTTGGCCATTTCTGGCTTGGATATTGGGTCGAAACGATATTTACCCTGACCGGAAGCATTTTGTTAATCCGGGGCCACTGGCTCAACTACCGGCATCATCAAACCTGTACCGTCAGTTCGCACCAGCACCATCCGGTTGAAACCGAAGATGAAGTCAACCCGGAAAAGAGAAATGAAGATGAACCAGAAACGCATATTATGTCATGAAGCGATTGAACTTTACACTCGACAATCAGACCGTGGAATTGCTCAACAGGCTTTCTGAAAAGTACTATGGCGGCAATAAGTCGCAAACGGTCCGTGCAGCACTTGAGAGCCTGGCTGCGCATCAGGGGCACGACGGCTGGGTGATTACCGGCTATACACCGGTTTTGGTAGATCATGACGTAAGCTGCCATAGTTGCGGGACGGGTCATCCCGAAGGGAATGTGCTCTTCCGGCCGGTGTTTGAGAAAGGCAACAGTCCCGATGCAATAAAGCAAATCCCTAGTGAAGAGTGGGTTGAATGTTCCATGTGTGTTGAGAGTCATTGATTATGTTGGTTCTTAAAAATGCTCACCATACATACGATGCCAGAACTACTGTTAAGCTGCCCGAACTGCATACTGACAAGGGTGATCATTTGCTGATTACAGGCCTCTCTGGCAGCGGAAAATCAACACTTCTGCACGTATTAGCCGGTGTTTTACGGCCTACACGCGGAACACTCACTATTAATGGCACCGATCTCTATAAAATGAGTGAATCGCAGCGCGATCGCTTCAGGGGAAGGAATATTGGTGTTATTTATCAGCAGCTTCATCTAATTGATACATTATCAGTTGAAGTGAATATCCGCATTGCGCAATATATGGCCGGTATTCCCGAAGATCTGAACCGCATTCGTGATCTATGCAGCGAACTTGGAATCGGGGAAAAGATGAGATCCTATCCCGGACAGCTCAGTCAGGGACAAAAACAGCGTGTCTCCATTGCACGGGCTGTTGTAAACGAACCGGCGTTGCTGTTGGCTGATGAACCCACCTCCAGCCTCGACGATCTGCGCAGTGAGGATGTTGTGGGATTGCTGAAAAAAATGGCGGAAAAAACCGGTGCCACACTCGTTATTTCAACCCACGACAGCCGGGTGAAAAGGCATTTCGACAACGTTGTAGACCTTGAATTGCCTGTGGGGGAGGTTGCCTGACATGAACCTTCTAAAGCTCAGCTTCTCTTACCTAAGACGAAGGGCACTCAATACCCTGCTCAACATTCTGCTGCTATCGTTTGGGATTGCCACCATTGTGGTTCTGTTGCTGCTCAGCTACCAGCTCGAGGATAATCTGTATAAAAATGCCGAGGGCATCGATGCAGTTGTAGGGGCAAAAGGCAGCCCGGTTCAGCTCATACTTTCAGGTATTTTTCATATTGACGCACCCACAGGGAATATAAACCTGAAGGAAGCCCGTGAATTGATGAATCATCGCTTGGTGGCTTCCGCAATTCCGCAGGCGCTGGGCGACAATTATCGAGGCTACCGTATTGTGGGTACCACCACAGCCTATCCGGAGAGGTACGGCGCTGAACTTGCGGAGGGCACGCTCTGGGATCACGAGTTTGAAGTTGTGCTCGGCTCTGATGTAGCCCGGGCCGAGGGCCTTCAGGTCGGGGATACCTTTGTTAGCAGTCACGGTTTCTCCGCTTCAGGACATACGCACGACGAACACGATCTGCATGTTGTTGGCATTTTTGAAACAACCGGGACGGTTATCGACCGGCTGATCCTCACAGGTGTGGAAACCATGTGGGGTATTCATGAACCCCATGATGATCATGACCACGACCACGACCATGATCATGATCACCATCACGATCACGAAGATAGCCACAGTCATGATCACGATCACAACCATGATCACGATCACGGTCATGACCACGATCACGGTTCGAATGAGATTGCACATGCAGGGTATACCGAGAGCCGGCATCTCGGGCACAACCATTCGCGGGGAAGAGACATCACAGATGAGAGCTTTCTCAGTGAAGAGTATGATGATGAGCAGATCACAATCATGTTGATCCAGTACAGAAATCCGCTTGCCGCTGCTCAATTTCCCCGTTTTGTAAATGAGAATACAGCCATGCAGGCAGCTGCCCCTGCCGTAGAAATAACCCGGCTCCTCAACCTTCTTGGCGTAGGACTCGATGCCATACAGATTTTTGCATATATTCTGATTCTGGCATCCGTGCTTGGAATTTTCATCGCTTTACTAAACTCGATGAAAGAGCGAAAGTACGACCTTGCAATTATGAGGTCGCTGGGCGGTTCGAGATCGAAACTTTTTATGAACGTAATACTCGAAGGCCTGCTTATTTCACTTGCCGGCGGGCTGCTGGGAATGCTTCTTGGGCATGCAGCTGTTGAAGGCATAGGACTGCTTTTTGAAGAGGCACAACAATTTGCAATGAGCGGCCGCGTTTTTATACCCGGTGAGGGCCGGGTACTTTTACTCGCCGCGGGAATAGGAATTATCTCTTCCGTTATTCCGGCAATTCAGGCCTACAGAACAGATATCGCTGAAACGTTATCCAAAGCTTAACTCGATTAACCTGTTAAACCGATGAAGAATCTCTCAATACTCTCACTTCTCACAGCTGCAATTCTGCTTATGGGATTAACACCCAATGATAAAGATGAGGCAGCTGAAAAGCTTGACTGGTCCGTTCTTGCAAATGTTGAATGGGTATGGGATAGCAATTTCTACCAGGTAAAGTTTAACGACAATCAAAAGAAACTCGATGGAAAAGAGATGATTGTAGAAGGATTCATGTTCCCTCTCGAGTATACTCGTCAACATTCCAACTTTCTTGTCAGCGCCAGCCCCATGAGTGACTGCTTTTTCTGCGGTCCAGGCGAAGCGGAATCCATGGTTTACGTAAGAACTGTTGAACCAATCGATTATAATCACAGACCCATGGCGTTGCAGGGTACATTTCATTTGGTAACCGATGCGAGTATGGGTATTATTTATGAGTTGAAAGACGCACGCCTCGTGAACAGGTAAACACAATCTCTCTGAAAAAGCTTCTTTCCATATCGCCCCTCAGAGTTGCTGCCATTCTTTTTGCAGTATCCGGACTACTGTTTATGTCGCTGCATTCATATCAGCATGTTGCGGAACTGCTGCTAGACCACGGTGACCAAGTATACCATCATCATCATTCCGGAGATGATGACCTGTCGGACGAAGAAGAATGTATCCATTGTGTACTGACAGCGCAGGCTACCGATGGCCAATTTAATTCACACTTGCACTACATCCCTGCGACAGCAGCCGATATTGCAATACCTGCTTATTCAGATGCCCGTAAAACGGTGCCTGCAGGTTTTTCTCTGAGAGCCCCTCCTTCAATTAACGTGTAACGCACATCTCACACTCAGCATCTACACCCTTATTTCAGGTGCTGAAGAACTAACACGTTTAATCAATTCCTTTTCACCTAAGAGGAATCATTCAATTCCATGGAAAAGAGAAAAATACCTGTAACCATTTTATGTGGTTTTCTGGGATCCGGTAAAACCACCCTTTTAAATCACATTCTCGAGTATCACCATAATCGCAAGATAGCTGTCATCGTAAATGAATTCGGAGAAGTTAATGTCGATTCAAGGCTTGTTAAGCACACCACTGAAGAGATGATAGAGCTCTCGAACGGATGCATCTGCTGCACGCTTCGGGGTGATCTTATAGAAGGTGTCTATGACTTGCTTCAAAATCATGATCTTGATCACATTGTGATAGAATCGACCGGTATTGGAGAGCCCATACCGATAGCCCAGGCTTTTTACGTACAGCCCGAGCTATTGGCGTTAGAACCCGGGATTCCAAACATTCAACATCGGGTCTTTGTGGATGCGATCATTACCATGATCGACAGTGCTCAGTTTCTGGATATGTACCAGCGAAACAGCACGGTGCCAGGCGACCAATTCGGGCGCGGCTACGGGCAGCTGCTGGCCGAACAGGTTGAAGGTGCCAATATTTTGATTCTGAATAAAAAAGATGCCGCCACCGCAGAACAGCTCACAACGCTTCGCGAACTGTTTATGACGATGAACCCCCATGCCAAAATTATCGTGGCTGAGTTCGGGAAAGTTGATCCGTATGAAATCATCGATGTAGGCATCTTTGATATAGAAACGGCTGAACAGTCATCTCTATGGGTAGCGGAGCTGGAAAAAGAGCTCTCGTCCGAATCAGATGAGTATGGAATTGAAACCTTCGTTTACAGCACGAAAGCCAGGTTTAATGAACAAAGGCTTATCGACAGGCTGAATGGCGGACTGGCTGACAATATTCTCAGATCAAAAGGCTTGATTGCTATCGAAGGTTCGGATGCCGCATTTCTCTGGAGCCAGGCTGGTAAATTTTTGCAGTTTCAGCAGATTGGCAGGTTCGCCGACCCGGCAAATGCTCATACGGAGATTGTCTTCATTGGTCAGAATCTGAATCGTGAAGAGATCAAAGAGCTTCTGACAAGTGCAGAAGAATCATACGTACCGTCCGGTTAAAATCCGGACTGTTTAGTCACACATGGTGCCTGTCCGGCTGATACCCGGGCAGGCATTTTCACCGTCCATTTAGTCACACGAGTGCGCGCACGGTTGAGAGCCTGCGCGTTCCTTACGCAACCTAACCGTCCATTCTGTAACTTTCAAATTACTGGTGATGTATGATTGAAATCAACGACCTGACCAAAAGCTTCGGCAGCACGGTAGCTGTGAAAGATCTGAAACTGAACGTAGCGAAAGGTGAGATATACTGCCTTCTCGGTGCAAACGGTGCCGGAAAAACAACAACCATCAATTTGTTGCTAAATCTGGTGCAACCTGAAAACGGGACAGCCAAAATAGGCGGGCTAAATGCAGCAGATGAGCCGCTGAAAACGAAGGAAAAGCTCACCTACATTCCTGAGAACTTAGCCCTTTATCCATCTTTATCGGGAGTAGAGAATTTACGGTTCTTTTGCGGGCTATCCGGGATAAAACTATCCGACAGCGATGCGGTTTCATACTTAATGGAAGCCGGCTTACAGGAGGAAGCTGCCCATAAACGCGTGGGTGGATATTCAAAAGGGATGAGGCAAAAAGTGGGAATTGCTCTTGCCATAGCCCGTAGTTCAGAAGTATTACTGCTTGACGAACCCACCAGCGGCCTTGATCCGGCGGCAAGCAGCGACTTTGCCACGCTTCTTACGAACATGAAAGAGCGAGGATCAGCAGTTTTGATGGCAACCCACGACCTTTTCCGCGCCAAAGAAACCGGCACAAAGATCGGCATAATGAACAAGGGATCCCTGGTTGAAGAGCTCGATGCTGCAGACGTAACACACAGCGACCTTGAGAAGATTTATCTAAACCACATGAGGGCCTGATCATGAACATCTATTCCATCGCCAATAATCAACTCACGCAACTTGTGCGGGATAAAGTGGTAGCGTCGCTTGGCTTGCTGATACTATTCTTGCTCGGCGTATCGATAATTACTGGCATCAGCTATTACAGTGAAATGGCAGAGCAGCATCAACAGGCTGAAGAGCTGGCACGCATACAGTGGGAAAATCAGGGAGATAAAAACCCCCATTCTGCAGCTCATTACGGTACATTCGCCTTCAAACCGGTAACGGTTCTATCCGTTTTTGAGCCGGGTGTTGACCGTTATACAGGAGTTTCAATTTTCCTGGAAGGGCACAGGCAAAATTTTGCTGCTTTTAGTTTGGCTGAAGATAAAGACAGTTCACGGCGCTTTGCAGAGCTTACCCCGGCGTTTATCTTTGCCTATCTCTTTCCTCTTTTTATCATTCTTGCAGGCTACCGCTCCATTACCGCCGAAAAGGAATCCGGCATGTACCGTTTTCTGAAAAGTCAGGGGGTGAGCAGCAGCCAGCTCATCGCGGGAAAAACGCTGGGGTTATGGGCAGTAATCCTGCTTATTTATATTCCTTTTTTGTTGATAGGATTAATTTTTTTGATCATCACAGGTGCTTTTGGTGAAAGTTTAGCCGGATTTCTGCTGATGGGAATCGTGTGGCTGCTATACTTTGGAGTGATTGCGCACATCACCATTACAATATCGGCTCTGGCAAAAAGTTCGGGTTCATCCATGGTTGTGTTGCTATCCCTATGGATACTGAGCACACTTCTTGTGCCCAGGCTGATAACCAACGTTGCATCAGGGGTGCATCCTGTTCCCAATACGTCAGAATTTTACCAGGCTGTGAGAACCGACCTTTTAGAAGGGATAGATGGGCATAATCCATACAGTGAGCACAGTGTGGCATTTCGCGATTCAGTTCTTGCAGCGCACGGAGTTGATGATGTAGCCGATCTGCCGTTCAACTTCAGAGGGATGATGTTGCAGGAAGGCGAAGAGTTTGAAAAGAAAATATATGACCATCATTTTGCAAAAATTGATGAGATTCACCGAGCTCAGAACCGGCTCTTTTCAATAAGTTCATTCCTGTCGCCAACCATTGCAGCCCGAATGTCTTCGATGGCTGTTGCCGGGACAGACATGCACGCCTTCAACCACTTTTCAGCAGAAGCCGAGGCGTACCGAATTGAGCTTGTACGCGAATTAAATATGGATTTAAAGATTAATGCAGTTGGCGACCGTGCTGCAGGCTACACAGCAGGGGCAGACTTTTTTGCCCAAAACATTGCGTTCACATACGAAAGGCCCGCATCTGTTTTTATAAACTCCTCTCAATTGATGCCACTGTTTATTTCTCTTCTATGGTTTGTAGCATCCATTCTGATTCTCGGTGTTGCAGCTCGCAAAAACGAGGAGGTGCAGTGATGGCTCACATTTTCACTTTTGAATGGCTTCATATTCGCAAATCGGGTGCATTTTGGGGAACGGCCACTGTTTTGCCGTTGCTTATCGGTTTTAGCCTCTTCCTTGGCAGTGAACGAATAAATCAGCAAAAAGAAACCATTGCCGGCATCATTGCAGAAGAAAATGCTTTCTATGATAACATGCGCACACAGCTTGAAGCTATTGAGCGGGGTGATGCCGAGGTTGAAGCTTGGTTTCAAAATCCGGCCAACCCTTTGGTTTTAGGCCAATTCAACCAGGCGGGAAGGCATATCTTTCTTCAGCCAAAGCCGCTAGCACCGTTGGCGGCCGGCCAGCTTGACATCCTGCCTTATTACGGCAAGGTAACCCTTACGGGAATGGAACCGCTGAGAGATAATGCACTCGAAAATCCGTTCATGCAGGTTTCCGGGTCCTTCGATTTTGCATTTGTGCTTGTATGGCTCGTGCCGCTTTTCATTATAGTGATAGGATATAACGTGATTTCATCAGAAAGGGAGAAAGGAACCTACTCCCTGCTCCAATCCCAACCTGTATCTATTAGGAGCATTTTAGTCCAAAAAATGATCTTCCGATTTTTACTGGTTTTCGGGATTATCATCCTATCGCTACTCGTCTGGTCGGTTCTGTTTGGCATTGATCTTTTTAATATACAGGGACTGCAATTAATAGCCGCTATCTCACTCTACGCAGCGTTCTGGTTTGCACTGTGTGTACTGTTTAACCTATTCCAAACAACTTCTGCGGTGAACGCGGTTGGGCTTGCAGGCCTTTGGGTATTTTTTCTGCTGATCATTCCCTCCGTTATTTCGCTCGTCGTAACTTCTCTGCATCCCGTACCCTCTCGTGCTCTTTGGATAACGGAAAAGCGCACCATTCAACAGGCCGTTCAGGCAGAAGGTGATGCCATTTTTGATATGTGGGTTGTTGATCATCCCGAGGAATTTGTAGAAGGGGATACGCCTCAATTTTATAACACGTGGATCAGACGGTTTGTGTGGGCCCAAGCCACAGAAGAGCGCGAACGCGAAGCAGAAAGACAGTTCGAAGAGCCAAGAGAAAGGCAGGCTCAGCTTGCTTCACGCTTGCGGGCACTCTCACCACCGATGACTCTCCAGGCCTGGCTTGAGCGCAAAGCGGGTACCGACACGGAGCGGTTGCGTAATCTCGAAAATGAAATGCGGTCCTTCCAGCAGGAATGGCAGGAGTTTTTTCTGCCGCGGTTTCAAAGGCTGGAGTTTTTTACATCGGATGAGCTTGCTGATATACCGGCCCCAAATTTGTGAATAGAATCAATAAAACATACTGCAAAAAAATCATCGTTGTGGAAATAGGTGCCTTTGTTGCTTTCTATTTTTTTGCTATGTCCCCATCATTTGCAGTAGATAACATGGTGAAGTTTCAGATTGTTGAAATGCCTCTTGAATCACAAGCTCAAAATGAAGAAAGATCAGTTCCGGTGATTCAAGCTGTGAAAACAGACGCTGCAATTACCATTGATGGCCGTATGGATGAGGAGGCCTGGCAAAAAGCCCCGGTCATCAGCGGCTTCAGGCAAGTGGAACCGGAACAGGGTGAACCGGCCCGATTCCAAACAGAAGTGCGGGTTTTGTTTGATAATCAATATATCTACATAGGTGCCAGAATGTACGATGAACCTGGTAATAGGCCGCGGGTAACTGGCCTAAACCGGGATTTTGGGTATTTCCAGAATGACCTGTTTGGGGTTGTGTTCGATACTTATAACAACGAGCGTGATGCTATCAGTTTTCAGGTAACTCCTTACGGAAATCAGAGAGACTTGCAGGTTTTTGATGATGCTATTTTTAATAGGGATTTCGAAGTTGTATGGCATGTAGAGACTGAAATTCTTGAAGATGGCTGGACTGTTGAAATGGCCATTCCGTGGAGTTCACTTCGATATAGTGAAACCGGCGATACATGGGGGGTTAATTTCATTAGACGTCACAGGCGGAGTAACGAAGAATCGGCTTGGGCACCCTGGCCGCGGGCATACACAGCGTATCGAATGTCATATGCGGGGAAGTTAACTGGAATTGAAGTGCCACCACCTTCTATGAATTTGAGAGTTCAGCCATATGTTTTACTTCAATCAGACCGAACGTATAATGAAAATAATTTTAGTCCGGAGCCTAAAATAGGGGGTGAAATTAAGTGGGCTCCGAGCAGAAATAGTGTTCTGGATGTTACTTTCAACACCGATTTTGCTCAGGCAGAGGCAGATCAGCAGGTGGTGAATCTTTCCCGCTTTCCGGTTGTATTTCCAGAAAGGCGACAGTTTTTTCTCGAAAACGCCAACCTGTTTGATCTGGGAAGAGTGAACTGGTTAAAACCGTTTTTTAGCCGGCGTATCGGCCTTACACCCGGCGGTGAACAGGTACCTATAGATGCAGGGTTTCGGTTTACCGAGCAAAATACAGAACGAAGCATAGGGGCTTTGGTTATGCGCCAGCGCGGGTTTGATGAGTTTTCCCCGGCATGGTTTGGTGTTGCCCGCTACATAGAAAATATTGGGAACAATAAACGGGTTGGATTCATGGCAACTGCACGGCACGATGAAGCAGGTGATGGTTTTTCATCCCAAAATAACGTTACCGGGAATATTGATACGTTTATGCGATTCCCTTCAAACATAACCTTTGCGGCCAATCTGGGAGGATCATATGATGAACTGGAGAATAGTTGGGGACATGCCGGGGATTTCTGGATATCCTATCTCGACAATTTTATATACATCGGTTTGCTGCAGGCTGTTGTAAGTTCCAATTATTTGCCACGTACCGGTTTTGTAAGCCGAAGAGACATCATTATGACAAGCCCTGCCGTTACTTTCAATTGGCGCCCCGAATGGCGGCCGAGCTCTGTACGCGCATTTTCCCCCAGTATCTTAACCTACTTTTATCATAAGTACTCCGATTTAAGCTTTGAACAAGGGTTTGTTGCAGTAAGGCCACTTGTGGTTGATTTTAACAGTGGTGCACAATTTCAGTACAGCTGGATGATAGAATGGCAAAACCTTCAGAACGCTTTTAGTCCGGCTGGGATTTCTGTCGCTGCTGGAAATTACCAATATCAACAACATGAAATTACGTTCAATACCGATACGAGCGCTCGCGCATATTTCACTGCACAGGCAATTCATGGTGGCTTTTATGATGGCCAGTACACCATGCTTAGACTTGGCACAGGGTTCAGGCCCATTCCAAACATAGCTATATACAGCAACTACACTCGTAATCAGTTCCGAGATTTGGGTGTAGAGTCAGCCGACAGAAATCTCGACTTGATAACCACAAGCTTCCGAATTGCACTCAATCCCCGGCTTCAGTTTGCCGGTTCCCTTCAGCATAATACAGAACAGAAGCTGAATTTAGTTAACATGAGATTTTCATGGGAATTTTCGCCGCTCTCATATTTCTACCTGGTCTTTAACGATGTGCATCCATTCGGGGATGATCTGGATTTGAGGCCACCCGGCCAGCAACAGGCTATTTTTAAGGTTACATACTTGCAACAATTATAACTCAAAGCTCAACGATTAACTAAGAAACTAAAAAATATGAACCGTAAATCATTTCTTAAAACTTCAGCTCTTGGTATGGGCGCACTTTTTCAAATGCCCTTCTCGGGGGAGCATTTTAGCGCCTCTGAGATGTATGAAGCGTTTAACCGGAATGCATCAACCGGCCAGGTTTACGATGTGCTGATCATTGGCGGAAGTTTTGCCGGGTTATCTGCTGCTATGGGACTGGGACGCTGTCTCAGATCAGTTTTGGTGATAGATGAAGGTCTGGCGCGGAATCGCACATCACCAAGTGCAAACAATCTCTTCAGCCGTGATGGACAAAACCCGGGCGCCATTCGGAATGAAGCTAAAAGCCAGTTGCAGCAGTACAAAGAATACCTCAGTATGGTAAACGGCAGGGTAGAGGCAATATCGCAAGAAGATGACATTTTTGAGGTTCAGCATGCCGATGGAAGTGTTTATAATGCTAAACACATCGTTTTTGCCAGCGGTGTGACTGATAACCTGCAGGAAATAGATGGGTTGAAAGAACTTTGGGGCAGGGGTGTGTATCACTGCCCATATTGCCATGGGTGGGAAAATCGTGGTAAAAAAACAGTTGTAATAGGCGAAGGAGCGCGCTTACTTGGTTTTGCTGGAAACATTACGAACTGGACGGATAACGTCACATATTTTAGCCGGGGAGAGCCACTTCACCTGCCGAAAGAGACTGTAGATATGTTGCGTGGTTTTGGTTTGGTAATCAGAGAAGAAAAAGTCGAACAGATCTCAAAAACAAATGATGAGATTTATATTCGCCTCGCCGGGCAGGATAATTACGAAATTTTTGAGGCCTGCTATGCACCGGGCATCGTTCGCGCAAACAGCAAACTTGCAGAATCTCTGGGATGTGAAATGAGAGACAATGGCTCGTTTGAAGTTAATGAAAGCTATGAAAGTAGTGTGGTAAGTGTGTACGCAATAGGGGATATAAGCAGCCGGTCTAACGGGCAGGTTATTCATGCAGCATACTCCGGAAACGTTGTGGCAGCTGCCATTAATAGAAAGATGATACAGGCACGATTTTCATCATCCTGAACCAAAAAAACTTTAAAACCCTCAAACCAAATCTAAACTCATGAATCAAAGCATAATCTCACGGAAGAAAGCACTCAAATTTCTAACTTTTGGATCGGCATCAGCTCTTTTTGCACCCGCTCTTGTAACCACGGCATGTGCCGCGAATGAAAGACGACAGGCGGGCTCATTTCTCTCTTTTGACGATATTTTTAATACGGTATATCCATTTTCACTTCAGTCTTTGCCGTATGCTGATGATGCTCTTGAACCGTACATCGATGAAAAAACCATGAATATTCATCATGGGCGGCATCACAACGGTTACATCAATAATTTAAACAATGCACTTGAAGGTTATACAGAGCTGCAGTCTATGACTCTCTCAGAGCTGGTTGCCGGATTGAGAGATTTGCCGGAGGATGTAAGAACAGCTGTTCGGAATCATGGCGGTGGCCATCTGAACCACGTGGTGTTCTGGAATACGATGATACCCGGAGGCAGTGATCCAACTGATTCACTAAAAGAAGCTGTTGATCGGGATTTTGGCTCGATGGATAATCTTAAAGAAGAGTTGCTTTCTGAAGCCGGCAGGGTATTTGGTAGTGGGTGGTCGTGGCTGGCTGCTGATGAATCAGGCAGGCTTCAGGTAGTTCGAACGCCAAATCAGGATAGTCCGCTTACCGACGGCCTTACACCGCTAACCGGCGTAGACGTATGGGAACACGCTTACTACTTGAAGTATCAAAACTTGCGCGGAGAGTATGTAGAAAACTGGTGGAATCTGATCCACTGGGAGAAAGTGTCAGAGATTTACGAACAGTCTGCATGACCGCACGAAATTCCGTACTTGAATGGCTCATTATTGGAGGGGGAGTACACGGTACCTACCTCTCCAATGCCCTTATTCGAAATCGGGTAACCCGACGCAGCGATCTGCGGGTTTTGGATCCACACGACGAGCCCCTCAGGGAATGGAAAAAATGTACAAACAATGTGGAGATGAAGTATCTGCGTTCGCCTAAAGTACATCACCTCGACCTCGAACCTTTTTCCCTAAAACATTTTGCCGTCTGCGAATCTTGTGATGAAAGACTTTACATTCCGCCTAATGACCGCCCCTCTCTGGAATTGTTCAACCGGCATGCCGAAAATGTAATCGAGAGAAACGGGCTTCAAAGGCTCAGGATAAAAGATGTTGCGCTGAGAATTGAACCGGGCAGAAGTTATCATACGGTTTTTGGATCTGATCATATCTACAAAACCAAAAATATTGTAATTGCGGCCGGTAACGGAAAGCCTTTTTGGCCAGATTGGGCTAAGATGATTAGGTCCGAAGGGGCTCAGATCATGCATGTTTTGGATGATTGCTTTGATGAAATGAGAATACCTGAGCAGGCGGTAGTTGCAGTGGTTGGCGGAGGTATGTCTGCTGTGCAAACCGCAATTTCGATGGCTTCTGAACATCGGGAAGTTGTTTTGATTTCTCCGCACAGTATTCGGATAAATAATTACGACTCTGACCCGGGATGGATGGGTCCCAAGTATCTGCAAAAGTTCAGATCAGAACCGAACTACAACAAACGCCGCAAATGGATTAATGAAGCCAGAAACCGTGGTTCTGTAACGCAAGAGCTATACAGTGATTTTTCGGTTTTACGAAAAAATAAGCAGTGCAGATTCTACTCCGGAAAAGTAGTATCTGCTGATCCGGTTAGCTCTGAAATGATATTATTGCATCTTGAAAGTGGCGAAGTAACCGCTGCCAATGCTATTGTTTTGGCTACCGGTTTTGAACAAGGCGTGCCGGGTGGGACAATGATTTCCAGCCTTGTAAGAAATCACAGTTTTCGTTGTGCTTCGTGCGGGTTCCCTATACCAAATAACCATTTAGAATGGTGGGATGGGATCTATTTATCCGGTACACTTGGTGAATTGGAAACAGGGCCTTCTGCTCCAAATCTTATAGGGGCAAGGATGGCTGCCAATAAAATTCTATCTGGTGTTAGACAGTAAGCAATAAATTGCCTAAATAATAATTTAGTCTTATCTAAATAATGAATACATTTAGCCTAAGCTAAAAATCAATCCAACAATTAAGTGATCGAAATCACATCAAATAGAATCGGAGTACTTTTTACCATTGCATTAGCTGTATGCATGGCCTTTGTATATCCGGCACATTTAGTGATTGATCACTCAGGCCTTTTTGATCACCATAGCCATGCTCATCATGATCATTCAGAAGATCAACCTTATGATGATGAACTTTGCCCGCTATGCTTGTCGCTTAGCTCAATTGAGGTTTCAGAAAGTGTACAGCTTGTACATATAGTTGCTGATGAACCTTTCTTTCAAAACATCCTTTTTTCCGAGTGCAGAAACTCACTCAATCTCTCCGATGCACGGGCACCGCCTGCTGGCCTCTTGATTTAGCTTATTTAACCAAACAATTAAAAATCAAAAGGTTATTAATTATGAATTTCAATACAACTTTAATAACAGTGATGTTGCTGTTATTTACTGCCGGTATTTCTGAAGCCGGTGCAATTAACATAGATGAAACCCTAAGGGGTGAAGTGCTTAGTTCGTCTACGGGTGAACCCATACCCGGTGCAACAATCCTGTTTCGCGAACTTGACCGCGTAACGGCAGCCGATACCGATGGAATATTTTCAATCCGGAATCTTGAGCCGGGAGACTACACACTGGTAGTTCGTGCTGTTGGTTACGCAGAACTATCGGTTCAGGTATCCATTCCGGCTGATAAAGATCTGCTGATTGAGCTGCAGTATGATATTATCCGTGCCGATGATGTGATCGTTACGGCAAGTCCACTGGGCCGAAATATCCAGTACCAGCCTGCCCAGGCGATGAACCGTGAAACGCTGCAGCAAAAAGCAGCGCCAAGTTTGGGTGAAATTATGGATGGCAGCCCTGGAGTATCGACAAGATCGTTTGGTTCGGCCCCTTCGCGCCCGGTTATTCGCGGTATGGATGGCGACCGTGTGCTGGTTCTGCAGAACGGTGAACGGATGGGCGATCTTTCCGGAACGGCAGTGGATCACGCTGTATCGCTCGATCCGCTCTCGATGGACCGTGTGGAGGTGATTCGGGGGCCTGCAAGCCTTCTGTACGGGTCCAGTGCCATTGGTGGCGTGGTGAACCTGTTCAGTAACGATATGCCAAGGGAGTGGGAAACCGGTTCATCAGGAAGCCTGGCCACGCATGTAGCGACCGTTAATGATATGGGTGCAGGACTGGCACGCTACCAATATGGAGGTGATCAATTTGCTGCAACAGGGCGCTTTATCTATCGTGAAGGGGGTGATTTACGAACCCCGGAAGGGCGCCTTCCGGACACCGCTATCAATAATTTGAGTTATGGTGCGGGTATTGGCTATCGCTCGGGGCGTTTCGAAACGGGGCTTTCATTCTCGGGAATGGATTACACATACGGATTGCCGGAGGAAATTGACGATCCCAACGAAAAAGTGGAAATTAGGATGAACCGGCTTAACCTTCAAAGTGTGTCTACATTACAGATGGATCGTTTCTTTGAACTGGCAGAGCTCCGTATTCAGTATAGTGACTATCAGCACGATGAGTTCGAAATAGAATTCGAACAGGACGGAACTGTAGATGAGGATCTCGAAATCTCTTTCGACCAGCAGACGATCAGCAGTTCACTTTTGCTGCGCCATAGGCCGGCCGGTGCTTTTGAAGGAGCAATTGGCCTCAGCTTTAACTATTCACAACTTGATGTGGGTGGTGATGAGGCGCTCACTCCGAATGCTAATAGCTATTTCATAGCCGGGTACATTTATGAGGAGATCCGTCTGAACCGATTACTCTCAATGAAAACAGGAGCACGGGTTGAGTTCAAGGAGATGTTTGTAAAGACGAATGAGCTGTTTCCAGATGCGGATCAATTCGAAGATCGCTCTGATCTGATCTTATCCGGTGCGGTTGGTCTGAATTTTAGTCCGAATAGAAACTGGGAGTCAGGGATACAGCTTGCCAGGGCATTCCGCACTCCTGGTGTTGAAGAGCTCTATTCCAACGCACCTCACCTGGCTGCCGGCTCGTTTGATGTGGGTGACCCAACTCTGGGCAATGAGATTAGCCTGGGTACCGATTTTTTTATCCGCTACGGTAATAGAAGCGTAAGAACTGAACTCTCGCTATTTGCAAACCGGATAAACAACTTCGTTAACTTTTCGCCCACCGGAGAAACTCACCAGCCGTCGGGACTTCCAATATTTGAGTATGGATCAACCGATGCCCTGCTCTACGGGTTTGAATTTCAGACCGATATAGCGTTTACTGATCAGCTTAGAGCAGGAATCGGTTTCGATTACGTTCGGGGACAGGAAAGAGTGGGTGAACAGAACGATCTGCCCTTTATTCCGCCATTCCGTACCCACCTATCTATGATATACGACACAGGTAGCTGGTGGGCCGGACCGAGGCTTAGAATTGCAAACTCCCAGGAGCGGGTTGCACCCAATGAAGACCCGACCGACGGGTACCTGCTGGTGGGCATGGATGCCGGATACCGCTTTGGCCACGGGGTTTCCTTATCCCTTCGGGTAGATAACCTGCTCAACGAGAGCTACCGCGATCACCTGAGCCGGGTTGAAGACAGAAACAACCCGATGCCGGCACGAAATATCAATGCGATGCTGAGATGGGAGTTTTAACTAACGCTATTACTTTTAGTACGTAAGCCATAGGAAGTTTTGTGCCCCGTTATTTTGAGGGTGACAAAACTTCTTCTTTACATCGATCATTCGGGTAAGTTTCATGAAAAAAGGATAAAAAAAATATAAGTTCAGTTACATATATTTAGAAGAAATTGTAACTTAGTTACACGTTTAAAATGACATAAAATGCTCAGAAGCAGAATAGTCTCCATCACGTGTTTGGCTGTTTTCTTGGTTGGTTTAATTCAGCCCGCCCTTCCTATGATCGAGTATTTTGTGTTCAAAGAGAGTATTATAGAATTTCTGTGCGAAAAGCGTGACGAGCCTGAAAATGATTGCGAGGGTTTCTGTTATCTAATCCAACAGATTGAAGCCAACGATGCTAAACAGAACCAGCCTGAGACTATGCTTCAGTTGGATAAACAGCTGATATATCTCTCCTTCGCATCAACTGAAAAGCTCATTATCAGAAATAGTTGGCCTATCTGCTCTGACTATCTGATAACAAACTCATCTCTTTTCTCTAGATCGCACTTTCATCCACCGGATCTGCATTCCTGACCATCCGGTATCACAGGCCATTCTTGTAAAAAACATACATTAAGCTCTCCATTTAGCAGGGCTTGATAGGTCTTTGTCATAATCTTCTCTATTTCCTGAAATAGTAGTTGTACATACCGGATGGGTGTTTAGGATTCAACATCAAACCATCACTTAAACTATTCGGTAATGGATAAACTATTTTTAAAGACTCTTTTATGCACTTTAATTGTTGCTCTGATTTTATCCTGTACATCAGGCGACAATCATGAACAACACCAATCTCATTCAGACACCATGTCTGAAGAGATGAATGAAGCACATTCGCATCATCATGATGGTCATGACCATCATGCATCCCATAGAAGGGATGGTGGAAATGAATCACTGAGCCCGTCAAGAATGGCTATGGCCGATGTTGGACAAACTCATGTTCACATAGAATACAACGCTCCTTCTGTCAGAGAACGGATTATATGGGGCGGGCTTGTAGCCTATGATACCGTCTGGGTAACGGGTGCTCACATGGCAACAACCCTTGAGTTCGATAATGACCTTCGAATTAAAGATCAGGTTGTGCCTGCGGGTAAATATGCCTTTTTCACGATACCCGGCAGAGAGAAATGGACAGTAATCCTGAATGAAAATTGGGATCAACACCTGGCAGATGATTACGACCAGGAATTAGATGTTGTTCGTATCGAAGTTGAACCGGAACAGCACGAATTCACTAAGCAGCTTACCTATGATGTACTGGGTAATATTGAAGGAAAGGGCGTGATAGAATTGATGTGGGAGGAGCTGAAAATTACGATACCGGTTGAAGAGCTATAACACAATTAACAAAAAAAACTAAAGAAATTAATTTCAAACTAATTTTAAAATTATGAAAACATTAAAAATCGTATTAACCACACTTTTGATTTTATCTCTGGCCAATATTTCATCAGAGGCAAAGAAGAACGTTCAGACAGAATCGGCTGAAATGATTATAAATTTGAAAAGTGATGCCTTTGAGGATGCTCACAGTACATATATGGCCATCAATTTCGCAGAAATGGGTCTTTCGAATGATTTGGAAGTGATCATTTTCTTAAATGTTCATGGTGTACGTCTACTTGAAGAAGAGGCAGCTTCCCTCTCTTTTCTTGGTGAAAGCCTTGTGGATAAACTCAACTCTTTTGTAGAGATGGGTGGTAGAGTGATCGTTTGCCCCATGTGTATGCAGGCTTATGGAATGGATACCGGTGATCTCCCGGCAAACTTCGAACGTGGAGAGGCAACATCCATGATGAATCGCATCAAAAATAAACCTGTAGTATTTACATATTAAAGTATAAGATTATGAAAGTAGAAAATTATAGATATGTATATCTTTTAATAGGAATTATACTTCTTATTTTTGGAGCTTTACCGCAAAACGGTTTAGCACAAAAACAGATAGAAGGTAAGGTGATCAATTCACACACTGGATTCGAATTACCGGACGCACATATACTGGTTATCGACCAGAATATCATGACAAGCACGGATGAATTGGGCTATTTCTTTTTAAACGTGGATAGTTCTGAGCAAATGGTTCAGCTACGCATATCAAGCGTTGGGTTCCGAACATTAGAGATACAGGTGGATATGAATGATGTACCCTCTCTTTTACTTATTGAAATGGAACAAGTCACACGGCAACTTCAACCGGTTACTGTATTAGCACACAGGATAAAACAAGACCCCTCTGTAAGAGAAGATGTGAGTCAGGTTGTTTTTAAACCTATTGATTCCGGTGCATTTTTGCGTAATGCACCGAATGTATCCGGTGTGCGAAGGGGAGGATTTGGTTTGGATCCGGTTATTAGGGGTAATTCAGCAAGCCGCTTGAACATTCGTGTAGACGGCCTCACGAGCTCCGCTGCGGCTTGTCCCAATCGAATGGATCCGCCAACCGCACATATCCGCTTGTCAGATATAGAGAGGGTAGAAATACACCATGGGCCTCATGCGCTGGAATTTGGCCCTTCTTTTGGGGGTACAGTGAACTTTATCAAACAAAAACCGGGCGAGTTTACAGGATCTAATGTTCAGGGTGATATCAGAACAGGAATCGAAACGAACACCGGCCATCAAATTGCTGATACACGCCTGATGATTCGAAATAACCGCTTAAGCGCTATTTTAAGCGGTGGTCTTTCGAGTGCTTCTGATTATAAAAGTGGCAGTGGAACAGCAGTTGGTGCTTCCTTTGCTTCCTACGATTATGGATTAGATTTGGGATACCGCCTTACTGAATCTCAATATGTTCGTGCCGGCTGGTCGCAGTCGTTTGTGCGGGATGCAGATTTTCCGGCTTTACCAATGGATATGGATGTTGATGATACCTATAAGGCCAGTGTAGGTTACAGCTGGGAGCCGGATTTCAGCACTCTTCGTTCTGTATCGATTGATGCGTACTACACATTTGTAGATCATCAAATGAGTAACCGTAACCGGGAAACGTTTCAAATGCGTGATGCGGTGGCACTTGCGGAAACACAATCTCAAGGGATAAGAGCTCAGGCGAGAGGTTTTCTCAATTCAGGTACCTGGAACATCACAGGAAATATCGATCACCAGGAAATTGATGGTACTCGTTTTGTGGATTTTAAAATGGGGCCAAGAGCCGGAGATAGTATGCAGTACAATTTGTGGCAAGATGCATATACCACAAATTTCGGGCTCTATGCAGGTGGCGATTACTTCCGGGATGCATGGACGCTTAAATTCGGAACCCGTGTTGACTATAACCGTGCCGATGCCCGCAATCCGGCTCCGCGCTTTCAAAACCGCGATCTCTCATCCTCATACCTGAACGTTAGCATCAGTGCCGGTTTAAGCAGATCTTTGTCGGAAAATACGGCGATCAGCCTGTTTGCCGGACGAGGCGTTCGTAGCCCGGACGTAACAGAACGCTTTATCAACTTTCTGGCGATAGGCCGTAATCCGTTGGAATTTGCAGGAAATCCCGATCTGAAACCTGAAGCCAATCATCAGGCAGATCTTATTTTCGATAGCCGTATATCAAACCTTCAGCTCACCTTAAATGGATTTGTTGGTTTCGTAACAGACTATGTCTCTGCGGAGCTTGCGCCTGAAATCGATCCTATTGGCATGAATGCTCCCGGTGTAAGAGAGTTTCGAAATCGTGGAAATGTTTTAAAAACAGGTTTTGAAACCACAGTTAACTATGAATTGAGTTCAAGATTTACTCTAAAGTGGATGAGCTCATACATTTACTCAGAATATACAGACAGCGGCGATGCTGTGGCTGAAATTCCACCATTTGAGCAATCATTTATCATTCAGGGCCTCCTTGCAAACCGCTTTACACCGAACCTGCGCGTTCGGCAGGTTTCTGCACAGGGCCGTATCGATGAAAGTTTTGGTGAACAGCGTACATCTGCTTTTTGGCTTATGGATATTCACTCTGGTGCCACTTTATGGAACGGGTTTGAACTAACTGCCGGTGTGAGAAATTTCTTCGACACCAACTACGAAGAGCATTTAAACCGAAACTTTAATCCTGAATTTGACGGTGATAGAGCCAAGCTTTTCGAGCCAGGCAGGCGAATATTCGTTGAATTAAGCTACAATTTTTAGAAGCGAAAGGATGAACTGGGCTGATAATAATAATATTTAATCATACAGAATCGTCTATCACATCCTAACATTCATGAAATCAGGCTGTTAGATATCTTAATCAATAGCCTGATTTTTAATTAATCCTAATCATTAACATAATAGTTGCAACTATTTATGAACTGTCTTAACAACCAAAAAACAGTTAGAAAAAGGGTCTTATTATCGTGTGTATCTGTTTTAATCTGCCTGCTTTTTGTTGAAACCATAAACGCACAATGGACTGCCTCACGGCCCGATGGCCATGCCCCAATTGGCGTACATGCCGAGCACACCCATCACAAAGGGGAGTGGATGATTGGCTATAAATATTTCCTAACCTACTCTGACCGCCATCTCGATGGCAGAACAGAGGTGCCGCTATCCACCATCCTCGATAACTACATTATGGCGGGTAAGGATATGTATATGCACATGCATATGTTCGAAATTATGTATGCCACATCCGACAGGCTAACGCTTATGCTGATGGCCGACCTGATGTTTCATAATATGAACCATGCCCATGCACCCGGTTTTGGGGAAGATCATGCACACAACACAAGCGGGCTAAGCGACCTTCGCGTTTCAGGTCTCTATATGTTTTTAGACCGAAACAACCAGCGGATGCACACCGAGCTTGGATTTACCATCCCTACCGGCAGAATAGACTATTTTGAAGGGTACGATATGCAGCTTGGCTCCGGCACAGTTGATCTTATTTCAGGGCTCACCTGGCTGGCACAAAGAGAACGTACCTCGTTCGGTGCGCAGGTATCTGGTCAGTTCAGTTTTTATGAAAACAGCCGGAACTACAGGCGCGGCGAAAGGGTGAATGCAACCGCATGGAGCGGATATGTGATAAATGATTGGGTTTCACCACTGATCAGGCTCTCTTTCAACCATACGGGCGCCATTAGCGGCCGGGATCCTAATCTTGATCCTTCCATAGATCCCGCAAGAAATCCCAATTTCCATAGTGGCCAGCAGATAGATGCCGGTGCCGGGCTGAATGTGTACCTCAGAGAGGGGCGTTTCTCTGGTGTACGTTTGGCACTCGAGTTTTTGTATCCTGTATACCAAAACCTCGATGGCCCACAAATGGCCGACCGCTTTACCGGGGTGTTTGGTGTACAGTATGCGTTTTAACGGAGTACAAATCATATAAAGAGCTTAAAATAACTCTATCTTAATGTTAATAAGTTATATTCACACTCCACCTAATTTTCTTAAATCAACATTCTGCTCATGAAATTAATCTTGAAAACTTCGCTAATTCTGACATTTGCAGTCCTGTTCTCAATAAGTACCACAAAAGCCCAGTCATGGATTGCATCTCCTGAGGTAATATCGGGATCATCAGATACTCAGGCCATCAGCGGCTATGTTTTTTATGACAGCAACCGCAACGGAGTTTTTGATGAAGGTGAACAAGGTGTTGAAGGCGTGCTTGTATCGAACGGATTGGATTGGGCTATAACCGACAGCAACGGCGCATACGAAATAGCAGTCAGAGATGACATGAATCTGACTATTGTTCAACCAACGGGATGGAGAGTACCTACTGATGAACGCTTGGTACCACAGTTTTTCTATATCCACAAAGAAGGTGGTACCGGCTACGAACTGCGTTTTGGCGGCCTGCCTGACACAGGGCCCGCACCGTCGGTTGTTAACTTTCCGTTGATCCGTGATGGCGCTGCCGGTAATGAGTTTGCCTGTGCTGTTGTTGCCGATCCGCAAACCTATTCGAACGAACAACTTGGCTGGTTACGTGACGGGGTGATAGCCGACATTGTACGACATGGATTCGAACCCGAAGACTGCATGATCCATTTGGGTGATGTATTGGGCGATGATCTTGGTTTAATGGATCGCTTCCTTGGAGTAACATCGGTCACCGGTGTACCGCAATGGCTGGTAATCGGCAATCATGATATCGATTTTGATGCCCGTAGCAACAGTGATAAATCCGACACCTGGCGGCGTATCTATGGACCAAACTATTATGCCTTTGAAAAAGGGAACATACTGTTTGTTGCACTCGATAATGTGTACTACCCCTGTGGTGAAGAATCGGTTGCACTTGGAAGGATGAATTGCACAGGCGAGGGCAGTCCAAGCTACAACGGACGCCTGACCGAAGAGCAGTTTACGTGGTTAGAAGGCTTGGTGGAACGCACTCCCGAAGACAAGCTTATCGTATTGATGACACACATTCCATTCGTCTCTTTTGTAGATATGCAGAGCGGCCAGCATCAGACTGATGAACTTACTCGTATTTATGATATAGTTGAAGGCAGAGAGGCATTGTCACTTTCGGGCCACACACATACCATAGAAAACCACTCTCCGGGACAGATCTTTGATGGCTGGAATGAGCAGACAGGAATAGGCCCGTTGCCGTTTCGGCACATTGTTGCGGGAGCGGGATCAGGCGCTTGGTTTCGGGGGGATTTCAATGTGGATGGCGTGCCGATGGCATTGCAGCGGCTTGGCGCACCAATGGGCTACGTGAATCTCGATTTCAACGGAACAGACTACATTGAGAGCTATATCGGAACCGGATTGAGCAGAGATCGGGGTCAATGGATCGGTTTAAATACACCCGGTTTTCGTCATTGGTTCGATACAATTATGGAGTGGGTGCGAGAGGACCGTAACGAACGGGATGAAGTGCCGCCTTTCTCTATCAACGATCTCCCCGATACCAAAATACTGACACCTGAAGATTTTGAAGAGGGCGTGTGGCTGACAGCCAACGTCTGGATAGGGTCAGCCGAAACAACTGTGGTGGCTCATCTACCGGACGGTGAGGAGCTTCTGTTTACACGAACCCAGCAAGGTGAAGGGGAAGGTATACGAATTGGCGCTGAGTGGGCCGACCCTTTTGCCACGGCGCGTCAGCTTTCGGTGGCAAGATTTGCCTTGCAGAGCCGACTGGGTGAGGATAGGGCACAGGGGTTTGAGCTGTTTAGGGGGTCTCGATTTGGCCCTGCAGTACCACAACCTCAGGGCTCCATCGCCGACCGTAATATGCACCTTTGGCGTGCGGAGCTTCCTGTGCTTCCAAATGGTGTACACTCCATCCGAGTGACCAGCACCGATCGCCATGGCCGTATATACACAGACTTTATTACAATTGAGGTTATGGATGAGAGGCCGCCTAAATACTGGCGGAACGAATTGTGGGAGTGATTTGAAGCACTTTCCTTAAAGGGATGGAATTTTTCCGAGGAATTAAAAAAAATATATACAAGGTTCACAGTAATTGAACGCAAATTATTGTAATCTATTTAGATGTAATCATTACAATCGCTAAAAAACCGAGACAATATGAAATATAAAATAACTATGATGTCATTGTTGATCATTTTAGCTATGGTTGCAATAATATCCTGTGCATCAGAAGACCGTACTGCTCAAGATGAAGGACAGGAAATGGTACAACCTGAGAATGTATTTGAAAATGAATTCGCCAAGGCAGTCAGGGTGGCACTTGAACCCGGCCAAAAGCTGGCTACTCATGAAGGGGTTGATCGTTTGATCTATTCTTTAACAGACTATACCATAGAATGGATTGAAGATGGTGAATCTAAAGGAGAGCGAAGCTGGGCAGCAGGTGAACTACATGTACACGGCCCCGATAACCATGCTGCCGTGAATATTGGAGCTGAACGTGCTGAATGGATGGCTTTTGCACGTAAATCAGATTTACCTGTAAGCGATTCGGCCGATATTGGCCAAGATGTTACAAGCCTTGATAATGATTTTGCTGAAATCTTGTTTGATAATGAACTCTTTCGCGTTATCAAAATCACACTTGAGCCGGGCGATGCTATCCCCCCACATGAGGGTACGCATCGTGTTATCTTCTCATTAACTGAGTATACAGTCAGGTATGATTCAGAAAAGACAGGAGTTAGAGAAAGGTCTTTCGAACCCGGTGATGTACACTGGCATGAACCGGGCACTCACTCATTAGAAAATACAGGTGATGCAGTTGCCGAGTTTTTAGTGATTGCTTATAAGTAGCAGTATTAATTTAATATAGACATTATATTAGCTTCCCTTAAGCAGTGTTTTTGCAGAACATTCTCTGCAAAAACTCAGTTAGCAGAACACATCTCAATTACAAAAGAGCAAGAACAATTTAACCTGATGGCAATGAATAAAATTAGATATCTCTATCTGTTTATTTCGGTCATTTTTGTGATTTCATGTAGTACTACTGAAGAGCTTTCTTATAATCATACCAGTGTACAAGGCTATTCTACTAATCTTGAAAACTGTTTTAATTTTTCCTATTTAAATGAGCCTGATCGCGTACTTGCCGACTCTTTGATTTACCAGAGCCTTAATAACACGGGGCTGCATACATTTACCTCGACATTAAAGCCAATGAGTGATATCGCTGCATTCAGATGGCAAGTGGAGCCCACTGAAGACGATGAGAACCCATCAGTAAATCATATTAGTGAGTACAAACAACTGAACCGTATTGCAGATGCCATTTCGTGCGGGCCTCTTGAAACGGTACTTACTCCGTTAAAAGAATTTTTGACGGAGAGCGATATGTGCAAATGAGAGTTTATCGCCGGGATGCTGTAAACCGGGTTTTTGATGAGCATCCTGAATTTTGGTCAACGTTTACATTTGCTGAAGGAAGCCATCCTGCGGTTGTAATTCAAACAATGGAGTACGAAAGTGCAAGTAACCGCTTTAGGGGATATGGGCTTTTATATGGATATCCGGCGCATGCAGTTGACTTTTTTGTTGAAGCTGCCGAAAGCGAAACAGAAACAGGCGAATTTGTAGCACGCGATTTTATACAGATGCCGGTAGTGAGTGGAGAAACCGGGAGGTTTGTGTATGCAGTTCCAAAAGGCCACGAAATGAATGATGCAGATAAATCGATAAAGCAAAAGGCTCAAGAGAATGTGCAATCATTCAACGAACGGGCACCACAGTTTTATGATGGTGAATCATTCAATTCTCAACTGTTTTTGCGAAATCTTTTTATCGAGAAAGGTTGGATAAACTGAATTGCTAAATCACCAAAATTGGAACCGTTATTAGATTGTATAACCATATAGGAGTTAACTTATCTGAGGGAAATATTGGAAAACAGAGAAGTGTTATAAGTTTATATCTTTCCCTTTATAACATGTAATCCACAATCCACGAAGAGATCTCTTCAAAGAAGCTCAAAAGTTTTAAACTACAATTAAACTAAGTAACACAATGATAAATAAAGTACATAGGCTTCTCTGTATTTCATTAATGGGGATGTTTTTTCTATTGAATTATGCTGACCTTTTTGCGCAAGAGGATGAAACCCGTCTTCTGCGATTTCCGGCCACTAATGGTGAGCAAATTGTCTTTACCTATGCCGGTAACCTCTTTACTGTTGACGTGGAAGGCGGTGTTGCCCGCCAGCTTACCAACCACATGGGCTTCGAGATGTTTCCGCGGTTTTCTCCCGATGGAACCGAAATAGCCTTCACCGGCCAGTACGATGGAAATACTGAGGTCTATCTGATTCCGGCCGGCGGCGGAGAGCCTGAACGAATTACGATTACTGCAACACTCGGCCGCGATGATGTTGGCGACCGAATGGGGCCAAACAATATCGTAATGGGCTGGCACCCTACAGAAGACAAGGT
>SL_3KL_010_SEDDRAFT_10000287_pt1 | contig 39093 bp, 47 predicted proteins | sample SodLakKL_010_SED_2_FD_10381 | JGI IMG/M metagenome (IMG submission 10381) | reverse complement strand
GGGTATGGTCAATAATGGTTTTGAGGTAGCCATCCTTATCATCCACATTGTTGTTGACCGGCGTACAGAATGATGTATAATGGCCATAGAACAACAGATTGTAAACCATCACAGAAATGGTATCCGCCGGCGCAGCAACAAGCATTCGGCTGACTATCAAAAAGATAGCCGAAAAGAGGATTTTTTTGCGCAATATATTCATTGAAAGGAGATCAGATAGTATTATGGGAGGTAGTTTTTTACAACCCGGAGGCTGCTTAGGGGGTGCATTACAAATCCAATTATTGACAAATGCGTTATTATCTTTTTGACGATGGTTTTGAAATGGATACCTCCCGCCCGAAAGCCATTTTTAAACGGATTTTCCGGGCAGGAGGTCAGTTATACAACAGACAATATTACTTCACAAAACGGAAGTCTTTTCCGGGATACAGGGCGGTATCTCCCAATAGTTCTTCAATACGAAGGAGCTGGTTGTATTTTGCGATTCTCTCGGAACGGCATGCCGAACCGGTTTTGATTTGTCCTGTTCCCAGGGCTACGGCCAGATCAGCGATGGTGGTATCCTCGGTTTCTCCTGAGCGATGTGACATCACGGCTGTGTAATGGTTTTTGTATGCCAGGTTGACGGCCTCAATGGTTTCAGTAAGTGTACCAATCTGATTTACTTTGACGAGGATGGAGTTGGCCACATTGGTATCGATTCCTCTTTGAAGTCTGTTCACATTGGTCACAAAAAGGTCGTCGCCCACGAGCTGAATCCTTGAGCCAAGTTTTTTGGTGATCAGTTCCCATCCTTCCCAGTCATCTTCATCCATTCCGTCTTCTATGGAGATAATCGGGTACTTATTGACCCAGTCGGCCCAATAGTCAACCATTTGTGCAGGAGTTAACTTATCACCGGTGGATTTATGCAGATGATAAACCTTTTCTTCTTTGATAAAAAACTCACTGGCAGCCGGATCTAATGTCAGGAAGATATCTTCACCTGGTTTGTATCCTGCCATTTCGGTAGCCTGCAGGATCAGCTGTACGGCTTCCTCGTTTGACTTGAGGTTGGGAGCAAAACCACCTTCATCCCCCACATTGGTTGAATAGCCTTTTTTCTTCAGAACGGCTTTCAGGTGATGAAAAATTTCTGCACCCATTCTGATGGCTTGGGAAAATGAATCTGCACCTACAGGCATGATCATGAATTCCTGGAAGTCAACAGAATTATCGGCATGTGAGCCTCCATTCAGGATATTCATCATGGGCATGGGAAGTGTTCTGGCATTTACGCCACCCACATAGCGAAACAACGGTTGTCCGGTTTCCTGTGCGGCCGCATTGGCTACTGCGAGAGAAACACCGAGTATTGCATTGGCACCCAGGTTAGCCTTGTTTGGGGTACCGTCGATTTCAAGCATCATTTTGTCAATCAACGCCTGATCGGTTACATGATATCCTCTCAGTTCATTGTTCAGGGTTGTATTGACATGGTTGATAGCTTTTTCAACACTTTTTCCCAGGTATTTGTCCTTGTCGCCATCGCGTAATTCCACCGCTTCGTGAACGCCCGTGGATGCGCCCGATGGGACTGCTGCACGGCCAAGAATACCGTTTTCGGTTATAACTTCTACTTCTACCGTTGGATTGCCTCTTGAATCGAGGATCTGCCTGCCGTGAATGTTGATAATTGTGCTCATAATGTATGATTTTAGATGTTTACAAACTGTTAATTTTTCGATAAAGATACACAAAGCGGCTCACATAAAAAAAGGATAAAGCCTGCAATGACACTTTATCCTTCAAAGTAATATTTGATTGAGAAACTTTACTTATCTGCCGGCTTGTCTGATTCAGCGTCTTTTTCAGAATCATCACCGGGTTCTGTATCTTTTTCCTCTGTTGGTTCTTCATTCTCAGCCTTTTCTGCCACCGGCTTTTCCGCTTTTATTTCTTCTGCTCCGGTTTCAGGCTCTTTTTCTTCTGCCTCAACCTCTTTGGTTTCCGTTTCAGGCTCTTTTTCTTCTGCCTTAACCTCTTTGGTTTCCGTTTCGGGAACCTTCACTTCATCCTGATCAGCAATGGTTTCAGCAGCAGTATCTTTAACTTGCTCTATGGCTTTTTCTTCTTTTGCTTCGATGGTTTCAGCTTTATCCTCAACCGGCGTTTCAACTACCGGAGTTTCTTCTACGGCAGCGGTTTGTTCTTCTGTTTCCGGAACTGTACTTTCTTCAACCTTTGTTTCAGCCGGTGTTTCCTTGCCGGTGGTAGTCTGTGCAGCAGGTGCTGCCTCATCTTTTTTACCACGTCTGCGGCCTCTCCTGGTACGTTTCTGCTGCGTTTCCTCTGCAGTTTCCAGCATGGCGGTGTTATAATCCACAAGCTCGATGAAGCACATTTCAGCTCCGTCTCCTTTGCGAAAGCCGGTTTTCAGTATCCGGGTATATCCACCGGGACGGTCTGCCACTTTTTGTGCCACCTCACGGAACAATTCGCTCACGGCATGCTTATTTTTCAGGTATGAAAAGACCATACGGCGAGAGTGTGTTGAGTCCTCCTTAGAACGTGTAATGAGGGGCTCAACATACACACGCAGTGCTTTTGCTTTTGCTACAGTGGTATTGATTCGTTTGTGCAGGATCAGGGCAGTGGCCATGCTCGACATCGTTTCTTTCCGGTGGGCTGCCTTCCTTCCTAAACTGTTGATTTTATTCCTGTGTCTCATTTCAGTTATTCCTTATCTAATTTGTACTTCGAAAGGTTCATTCCAAAGCTTAGGTTCTTCGATTTAATCAGTTCTTCCAGCTCAGTGAGCGATTTTTTTCCAAAATTCCTGAATTTCAGCAAATCATGTTTATTGAGTGCTACCAAGTCTGCCAATGTATCCACATCTGCGGCTTTCAGGCAGTTTAAGGCCCTAACTGACAGGTCAAGATCTACCAGTTTGGTTTTCAGGAGTTGGCGCATATGTAATGAGTTTTCGTCAAACTCTTCACTGGTGGCTTTTTCCTGTGTGTCCACGGTAATCTTCTCATTGGAGAAAAGCATGAAGTGCATAATCAGGATACGGGCTGCTTCCTTCAGTGCCTCTTTTGGTGTGATGGATCCGTCAGTAAGGATTTCCATGGTCAGCTTTTCGTAGTCGGTTTTTTGCTCTACACGATAGTCATCGACCTTATAGGTCACATTTTTAATGGGTGTAAAGATAGAATCCACAGCGATCACACCGATTGCGGGATTCAATCCTTTATTCTCTTCGGCGGGCACATATCCACGACCTTTATCAATGGTAAACTCGATGGAAAGTTTAACGCCGGGCTCCATGTTGCAGATTACAACTTCAGGATTAAGCACCTTGAAGTTAGCGATCACATCGTTGAGGTCTCCAGCCAGAAATTGTTCTTTTCCGTTTAAGGTTATAGAAAACTTTTCTGATTCAGCATCTTCTGACAAGCTTTTGAATCGGATCTGTTTCAGGTTGAGGATGATTTCGGTAACATCCTCCACTACTCCCTTAATGGTGGAAAATTCATGCTCCACTCCCTCAATTTTCACGGAGGTAATGGCAAAACCTTCAAGGGATGAAAGCAGGATTCTTCTGAGCGCATTGCCAATTGTAATACCATAGCCCGGTTCCAACGGCCTGAATTCAAATTTACCCAGACGGTCGTCGGATTCCAGCATGATTACTTTATCCGGTTTTTGAAAAGCTAAGATTGCCATTGGTATATTTTTTTGATGAAAAAAGCGAACATTACTTGGAATATAATTCCACGATGAGTTGTTCTTTGATGGTTTCCGGGATCAATTCCCTTTCGGGATAGTTAAGCAGTTTGCCTTTTTTCATATCCTGGTCCCATTCAAGCCAGCTGTATGCGCTGCTGCGTGATGCAAGGGCGTCAAGGATCGCTTCAAGGCTTTTGGATTTTTCACGCACACCGACAATATCTCCGGGCCGGAGGGTATAAGAGGGAATGTTTACCACTTTGTCGTTCACGGTGATATGCTTGTGGCTTACAAGTTGTCTGGCTGCTCTCCTGGTGGGAGCAATTCCCAGCCTGTAAACCACATTGTCGAGACGTGCTTCCAGCAGTTGCAGCAAGATCTCACCGGTAATCCCCTTTTTTCGCACAGCTTTTTTAAACAGGTTAGAAAACTGTTTTTCAAGCAAACCGTAAGTATATTTGGCTTTTTGCTTCTCAAGAAGCTGAACACCATACTCCGATTTCTTTCTCCGCTTCTTCATCTGACCGTGCTGTCCGGGCGGATAATTCTTTTTTTCAAATGCTCTGTCGGGTCCGAAAATGGGATCTCCAAACTTACGGGCAATCTTGGTTGTTGGGCCTGTATATCGTGCCATATGATTTTATTGATTCATTGATGTTTTATAATTGGGAATATCTGATTATACCCTTCTTCTTTTTGGTGGACGGCAGCCGTTGTGGGGCAAGGGTGTAACGTCGACGATTTCTGTTACTTCCAAACCGGCCGAATGGAGCGTACGAATGGCCGACTCCCTGCCGGAGCCCGGACCTTTCACATACACTTTGATCTTTCTCATACCCAGATCATATGCCACTTTGGCGGCATCACCGGCAGCCATTTGGCCGGCATAGGGTGTATTTTTTTTGGACCCTCTGAAACCCATTTTTCCGGCCGAAGACCAGGAAACAACCTGTCCCTGCTGATTGGCCAGGGTAATGATGATATTGTTGAAAGAAGCAAAAATATGTGCCTGGCCTAAAGGCTCAACTTTTACCACTCTTTTTTTGGCACTCCTGGTGCCTTTGGTTGACTTTGCCATAATGTTTTTACGTTATTCTACTGATCAAGCGGTTTTTTCAACCCACTTCAAAAAAATCTAAATAAAAAGAAATTGCATGCGCCGTTGCATGTATAAACAAACAAGGAATTTTAGCCTTTGGTTGCCTTTTTCTTATTGGCAACAGTTTTCTTTTTACCCTTCCTGGTACGTGCATTGTTTTTGGTTTTCTGACCACGCAGGGGCAAACCGATACGATGACGGATACCGCGGTAGCAACCGATGTCCATCAGTCGTTTGATGTTCATCTGAACCTCCGACCTGAGTGAACCCTCAACCTTGTATTCATCATTGATAATGTTACGTACCTTGGTTAATTCCTGGTCGTCCCAGTCATCAACCTTTTTGTTGGGGTCGATACCGGCAGACTCTAAGATTTTGATAGCGTTGCTTTGCCCGATACCGTAAATGTAAGTGAGGCTTATTGCTCCTCTTTTGTTTCTAGGAATATCAATTCCAGCTATACGTGCCATATGATGTCCTTCTTATTTTGTTAATTTTATCCCTGACGTTGTTTGAAACGGGGATTTTTCTTGTTGATTACATAAATCTTGCCCTTTCTGCGTACGATCTTACACTCGGGGCTTCTTTTCTTAACCGACACTCTGACTTTCATTGGTCTGCATTTAATTGTTTTGCAACTATTTGTATCTGAACGTAATTCGGCCCTTTGTCAGGTCATAGGGTGACATTTCAACTTTGACCTTATCACCGGGAAGGATTTTGATATAATGCATGCGCATTTTACCGGAAATATGGGCAGTAATAATGTGCCCGTTTTCCAGTTCCACCCGGAACATCGCGTTTCCCAGTGATTCGGTAACGACACCATCTTGCTGTATGGATGCTTGTTTTGCCATGTGACCTATCCAATGATGACAGAATTGTATTTGTTGTTCTTTAAAGATTCTTCAATAAAAGCGAAAGTTGACAGTACTTCGGGTTTACCGTTCAAGACGGCAACTGTATGTTCATAATGGCCCGATGGTTTCCGGTCGGTTGTACGTATGGTCCAGCCATCCTTTTCCTGCACCACAAAACGTTTACCCATATTAATCATTGGTTCGAGGGCAACAACCAGGCCATTTTTTATGGCTTCTCCTTTGCCTTTTCTTCCGAAGTTGGGTAACTCGGGTGGTTCATGTAATTTCCGTCCGAGGCCGTGACCAACCAATTCCCTGACAACCGAATAACCTGCTTTTTCTGCATGGTTTTGAACTGCCCAGGAAACATCGCCGAGGGTATTGCCTTCTACCAGCTGTTCAATCCCTATCATCAGACATTGAAAGGTTGTTTTGAGCAATCTCTTTTTCTCAGGGCTGATCTCTCCAACGGCAAATGTATAGGCAGAATCACCGTAATATCCGTTTTTCAGCACCCCACAATCAATAGAGAGGATATCACCTTCCTGAAGCGGTTCATTTTTGGGGAAACCATGCACAACCACCTCATTGGGAGAGATGCAGAGGGTATATGGAAACCCGTGGTATCCTTTAAACCCCGGTACAGCGCCATGATCCCTGATAAAGGTTTCAGCTATCCGGTCCAGCTCCATTGACGTAATCCCGGGCCTTATATGTTTGGCCAGCTCGCCATGGGTCTTTGCAACAAGTAAAGAACTTTCGCGTATTAATTCAATTTCTTCAATGGTTTTCAGTTGAATCATCACTGACAATCATTATCCTGTCATGCCCATGGGTGAGGAACGACCCTTGATACGGCCTGACTTGGTAAGACCATCGTAATGACGCATCAGCAGGTGACTTTCAATCTGCTGAAGTGTGTCCAGCACAACGCCCACCATAATAAGGAGCGAGGTACCTCCGAAAAACTGTGCAAACTGGCCGGTAACGCCCATCAGGCTGACCAGTGCGGGCATAATCGCAACAAACGCCAGGAACAAAGATCCGGGCAGTGTAATGCGCGACATGACGTTATCAATAAATTCGGCTGTTCGTTTACCGGGTTTTACACCGGGAATGAACCCACCGTTTTTCTTCATATCTTCGGCCATCTGATTTGGGTTCACCGTAATGGCCGTGTAGAAGTATGTAAACAGAATAATCAGCACAGCAAAGGTAAAATTATACCAGAAGCCTGTAAAATCGGACATTGTTGCGGCAAATCCGCCTAAGGCTTCAGAGAACCCGGCCAAAGTGATTGGGATAAACATGATAGCCTGGGCAAAAATGATGGGCATAACCCCGGCTGCATTTACTTTCAGCGGTATATACTGCCGTTGTCCGCCATATTGCCTGGTACCTACCACACGTTTTGCAAACTGTACGGGAATTCGTCTCTGACCCTGAACCAGCAGGATAACCAATACCACAACGGCCATCAAAACGACCAGTTCCACAAGGAATACTACTGGTCCTCCCCCACCTGCTTCTTCGATTCTGGCAATAAATTCTGCCATCAGGGCAAAAGGCAATTGTGCAATAATCCCTACCATAATAATCAGGGATATACCGTTTCCGATTCCCCGTTCCGTTATTCGTTCACCCAGCCACATCACGAACATGGTTCCCGATATGAGTATGATCACAGACGAGATCATAAAATAGAGGGAAGGGCTGGCCGCTCCCGGGTCAAAGGGCGATATCGCTTCGGGTGGCAGCTGTGCCACCAGGTTTCCAAGGTATGCAGGTGCTTGTGCGGCAGTGATAAAGACGGTCAGATAACGCGTGATCTGGTTTATCTTCTTTCGTCCGCTTTCGCCTTCTTTTTGTAACCGCTGGAAATACGGAACGGCGACGCTCATCAGCTGAATCACAATTGACGCACTAATATAGGGCATGATACCCAGTGCAAAAATGGATGCATTTGAGAAGGCACCACCAGAGAACATGTTCAGGAGCCCGAGGAGCCCATCCTGTGTTTGTGCCTGCAGAGCCTGTAATTGATGGGGGTCGACCCCCGGGAGCACTACATAAGAACCCAGGCGATAGATCAGGATAATACCCAAAGTATTGATTATCCTGATTCGCAGGTCTTCAATATTGTAGATGTTGATTAAGGTTTGAATAAATCGTTTCATTCCTGAGTTTTATATCCGGTTAACAGTTCCTCCGTTTGCTTCGATTGCTTTCACGGCAGTTTCTGAGAAAGCATGGGCGGTTACGGAAATTTTTGCCGTCAGGGTACCTCTTCCCAAAATTTTGACCAGTTCATTTTTTGACACAAGGCCATTGCTGATCAGTACATCCGGATCAATGGCATCGAGACCTTTTTTGTCAACAAGTACCTGAATCACATCCAGGTTGATTGCTTGATATTCGACCCGGTTGAAGTTTTTGAAACCGTATTTTGGCACACGCCTTGCGAGGGGCATCTGGCCACCTTCAAAACCGGCTTTTCTGCTGTATCCCGAGCGCGATTTTGCACCTTTGTGGCCTTTGGTGGCAGTATCACCTGCACCGGACCCTTCTCCGCGGCCAATTCTTTTTTTGGTTCGGTGGGATCCTTTTACCGGTTTGAGATTACTTAAATCCATTATATTACAAATTTAATGATATTGAACAAAACCAAATTATTCCTGCACTTCTTCAACAGAGAGAAGGTGTTTTACCTTTTTGATCATGCCTTCCACCTGGGGTGTCCCCACAACCACTCTTGGCCGGTTCATCCGTGTAATACCCAGTGCATCCAATGTTTTCTTTTGATCAGCAGGTCTTCCTATTCTGCTTCTTATTTGCGCAATTTTGTACTTTTTCATTTCCGGTTTTTTTGTCTGATTACCCGTTAAACACTTTCTCTACACTTACGCCACGCTGTTGCGCAACAGCGAATGGATCCCTGAGTTTTGTCAGGGCGTCGATGGTTGCTTTTACAACACTATGGGGGTTTGAGGAGCCTTTGGATTTAGCCAGAACGTCGGTAACGCCAACGCTTTCAAGAACTGCACGCATGGCACCGCCTGCAATAACACCTGTACCGTGAGCGGCAGGTTTTATAAGCACTCTTGCACCACTGTATTTTCCTTCCTGTGCGTGTGGAATTGTACCTTTAAATACAGGTACTTTGATCAGGTGTTTCTTGGCGTCATCGATACCTTTGCTGATGGCGGTGGTTACTTCTTTGGCTTTACCAAGGCCGTATCCCACCACACCGTTTTCATTACCAACAACGACAATAGCCGAAAAGCTAAATGTACGGCCACCCTTTGTTACCTTGGTAACCCGCTGGATGCTAACAAGCCTGTCTTTAAATTCGATTTCGCTCGACTTAACCTTTTTGATATTTACGTTTGCCATAGTCTTAAAATTTTAAGCCTCCTTCTCTAGCTCCTTCAGCCAATGATTTGATTCTTCCATGGTAGAGATAACCATTGCGGTCGAAAACAATATTTTCAATGCCGGCCTCTTTGGCACGTTCGGCAATCAATTTCCCTACTTCACGGGCCTTCTCCGTTTTGGTCATCTTCTTTTCCGCGATGTCCTTCAGCTGCGATGAAGCAGCTGCCAGCGTTTTCCCATCAAGGTCATCAATGATCTGGGCGTATATCGCCTTGTTGCTTCTGAACACAGACAACCTGGGTTTTTCTGCATTACCGCGGATTTTTTTCCTCACGCGGTATTTTATCCTTGTCCTTCTGTCGAGTTTCTTTTTTGTTGCCATCCTGATAAAGGAATTATTTTTTTGAATTACGATTACTTGGCAGCTGCTGCTTTACCTGCTTTTCTACGGATTACTTCACCCTTGAACAAGATACCTTTGCCTTTGTAAGGTTCAGGTTTGCGGAATGAGCGGATTTTGGCAGCCACCTGGCCAATCAACTGCTTATCATGAGATTCCAGAACAATTGTAGGGTTTTTCCCTCTTTCTGTAATGGTATTCAGCTGCACCTCTTTGGGTATTTCAAAGAAGATAGTGTGCGAGTACCCCAGTGCCAGTTCCAGCAACTGTCCGCTATGAGAAGCCTTATAACCGACCCCGACCAATTCCTGTTCTATTTTGTAACCTTCTGAAACACCGACCACCATATTGTTGATCAGTGACCGGTAAAGGCCATGGAGGGCTTTGGATTGTTTCTGATCGTCAGGTCTCACAACCTTGATCTCATCCCCTTCCACATTGATTTGGATATCGGGATGCACTTGCTGTGATAGTTCGCCTTTTGGTCCTTTTACCGTAACCAGGTTGTCGTCCGAAACATTAACAGTGACGCCCTTGGCTATATTTACCGGGTTATTTCCTATTCGTGACATGATACATCTTTTTAGCTTACGTAACAAATTATTTCTCCGCCAACATTAAGTTGCCGTGCCTCTTTGTCGGTCATGAGTCCTTTTGAGGTGGAGACGATTGCAACTCCAAGTCCGTTCAAAACGCGAGGCAGTTCTTTGCTGCCCACATAGCGACGCAGGCCCGGCCGGCTAACACGGCTGATATCGTTGATGGCAGGCAGTTTGGTCACAGGATGGTATTTGAGTGCAATTTTGATTGTTCTGGGCAGTTTATCGTCCTCAAATTTATAATTGAGGATATATCCCTTGTCAAAGAGTATCTTTGTGATCTCCTTTTTAATACTCGATGCAGGAACTTCCACAACCCTGTGGTTGGCCTTTACGGCGTTCCTTATTCTTGTCAGAAAATCTGCAATTGGATCGGTTATCATTTTATTCTCAGTAAAAAAGTTACGTAATATGCTTACCAGCTTGCTTTGGTGATTCCGGGGATAAGGCCTTTGTTGGCCATTTCACGGAAGTTAATACGCGATATCCCAAATTGACGCATATATCCTTTGGGTCTTCCTGAAAGCTGGCACCTGTTGTGCAGTCTTACCGGTGACGCATTTCTCGGGAGCTTTTGAAGGCCTTCCCAATCACCATTGGCTTTCAGTTCTTCTCTTTTGGCAGCGTATTTTTTCACAAGCCGGGCCCTTTTGACCTCTCTGGCTTTCATGGATTCTTTTGCCATGATATTATCTATTTATTCTGGTTTCTAAATGGTAATCCAAATTCACGCAGCAATGCGAATGCTTCCCTGTCGGTGTTGGCGGTGGTCACAAAATTGATGTCCATACCGTTGATTTTATTCACCTTATCGATATTGATCTCAGGGAATATGATTTGTTCGGGTATACCGAGTGAATAGTTGCCGCGTCCGTCAAATCCCTTTTCATTCACTCCTTTAAAGTCGCGTATACGGGGGAGTGAGACGGCTACGAGCCTGTCAAGGAATTCATACATCCGTGTTCCCCTCAGTGTAACGCGAACACCTACGGGCATTCCTCTTCTGAGTTTAAAGTTGGAGATGTCTTTCTTTGATTTGGTGGGCACGGCTTTTTGGCCTGTGACCAGTGACATCTCTTCCACGGCATTATCAATCAGCTTTTTGTCGGTGATGGCGTCGCCAACACCCTGGTTCAGGCTGATTTTTACCAGTCTGGGCACCTGCATTGGGTTGGAATAACCAAACTCCTTCATGAGGGCAGGTACTATTTCTTTGGTGTACTTATCCTTTAGTCTTGGTGTGATGCTCATTGCTAAATTTCCTCCCCTGTCTTTTTGGAATATCTTACCAACCGGTTGTTTTCGTTTCGTTTTCTTCCGATCCGTGTGGGGTTGCCTTTGGCATCCACCAACATCAGGTTGGAGATATGGATACTGGCTTCTTTTTTTACGATGCCGCCCTGTGGGTTTGCTGTATTTGGTTTTGTATGCTTGGATGCCATGTTAACACCTTCAACAAAAGCTCTTTGTTTTTTTGCATCCACCCTAAGGACTTTTCCTGTGGCGCCTTTTTCGTTGCCGGCAATTACCTGGACGGTATCTCCTTTCTTGATATGGAATTTGCGTAACATAAGTATTTTCGATTATAGCACTTCGGGTGCCAATGAAACGATTTTCATGAATTGTTTTTCTCTCAATTCGCGGGCTACGGGGCCAAAGATACGTGTGCCACGCATTTCTTCGTTGGCTGTAAGGAGCACAACGGCATTGTCATCGAACTTGATATAACTGCCATCGGGTCTTCTAACGTGTTTTTTGGTTCTGACCACCACCGCTTTTGACACCGTACCTTTTTTGATGTTGCCTGAGGGTAATGCATGTTTAACCGTCACGATAATTTTATCGCCAATGCCTGCATAACGGCGGCGGGTACCTCCGAGCACCCTGATGCAGAGCACTTCTTTTGCTCCGCTGTTGTCGGCAACTGCCAGTCTGGATTCTTGCTGTATCATAACTACTTCGCTCTTTCAAGGATTTCAACTAATCTCCAACATTTATTTTTGCTCAAAGGCCGGGTTTCCATGATGCGAACGGTATCCCCGATGTTACAATCGTTTTTTTCATCATGAGCCATAAAGCGGGATGTTTTTTTGACAAACTTCCCGTACTTTGGATGACGAACTTTGCGCAGAACCTCCACAACAACAGATTTTTCCATCTTGTTGCTTACCACAACACCTGTTCTTTCTTTTCTGTTCTTTCTGGTTTCCATTTCAGTAATGCTTTATTTCGTTTCTTCTAATTCCCGTTTTTTGAGCTCTGTCAAAATCCGGGCTACAGTTCTGCGATAATACTTGATCCTCATTGGATTTTCCAATGGTGATACCGCATGATTCATTTTCAGTTTCTGCAACTGCTTTCTCTCCTCTTCCAGACGTTCTTGGAGTTCGCCGGTTGACATTTCGTGTATTACACTCTGCTTCATCTCTGTGTATTTGTTTGATTTGCAGCTTTCCCGTTACTTCAGCTGATTGAATCTGGCGGGATGCCGGGAAAAACCTGTTGCTGCTGGTTCTGCCTTGCATTGTTTCTCCCTGCAAAAAGGCTGCAAAGTTACAATTTTTTTCCGATACTTGGACAAATATTAATACTCATAATCTCTTCTTACCACAAATTTTGTAGTAACAGGGAGTTTTTGGGAACCCAGGCGCATCGCCTCCCTGGCTGTTTCCAGCGGCACACCTTCAGCTTCGAAAAGAATCCGGCCGGGGCAAACCCTTGCAACAAAATACTCGGGAGCACCTTTCCCTTTACCCATACGTACCTCAGCGGGTTTTTTGGTGATGGGTTTATCAGGAAAGATCCTTATCCAGAGTTGACCTTCACGCTTCATCCGACGTGTGATAGCCTGACGGGCAGCTTCAATCTGCCGTCCGGTCACCCAGTTGGTATCAAGCGACTTAATGCCAAAAGAGCCGAAAGCCAACTCAGCACCACGCTTGGTGTTGCCTTTCATGCGGCCCTTCTGCATTCTCCTGAACTTGGTTTTCTTGGGCTGTAACATTATTATTCGGTTTTTCTTGTTTGACTAATTCAGCAAATGCCTTATTTCTTTCTTCTTCCTCCGAAGCGACCACCGCCTCCACCTGTCCGGGGCTTTGCCGGCTCTTCAATAAATGGTGTAAGTTCCGGCTTTCCAAACACTTCTCCTTTACATATCCATACCTTGATGCCGATACGGCCATAAGTAGTATGGGCCTCAACAGCTGCGTAATCTATATCGGCTCTGAGTGTATGCAAGGGAATTCTTCCTTCCTTATAGGTTTCATTACGGGCCATTTCGGCACCACCCAACCGACCGCTTACCATTACCTTGATACCTTCTGCTCCTAAGCGCATGGTTGAAGAAATGGCTGTTTTTACAGCACGACGGAAGGAAATTCGGCCTTCAATCTGCTTGGCCACATTATGTGCAACCAAAAAGGCGTCCAGCTCCGGGCGCTTGATCTCACTGATATTGATCTGAATTTCTTTTTTTGTAAGTTTTTTCAGCTCTTCCTTCAGTTTGTCCACTTCCTGGCCTCCCTTTCCAATAATGATACCGGGGCGGGCCGTGTTGATATTTACGGTAACAAGCTTCAGTGTTCGCTCAATAAAAATTTTTGACACACCTGCCTTGGCCAAACGTACATAGAGGTACTTTCGGATTTTATCGTCTTCAACCAGTTTGGCTGCATAATTTTTCCCGCCATACCAGTTGGAGTCCCATCCCCTGATGATACCGAGCCTAAGGCCGATTGGATTAGTTTTTTGTCCCATCTGAGAAATATTTATTCGTTTGTTTCGATTGGATTCTTGCTGTCAACAAAAAGGGTAACATGATTGGAGCGCTTCCTGATGCGATGCGCTCTTCCCTGCGGTGCAGGGCGCAAACGTTTCAGCATTCTGGCACTGTCAACATATATTTCCTTTACATAGAGGTTGTTGTCTTCTATGCGTTTCCCTTCGTTTTTGTTTTGCCAATTGGCGATGGCTGACAAAAGGAGCTTCTCAAGCCGCAGGGCTGCTTCCTTTTTTGTATATCGCAAAATGGCGAGGGCCTTGTTCACTTCCTGTCCCCTGATCAGATCCGCCACCAAGCGCATTTTTCTTGGTGAGGTGGGGCAGTTGCTCAATTTGGCAACATATTGGTTCTTTTTCTCTTCCTTAAGTTGTTCAGCCCTAAGATGCTTTCTTAATCCCATGACGATGAAGTTTATTTTTTGCCTTTATCTTTTTTTCCTGCATGTCCCCGGAATATCCGTGTGGGTGCAAATTCTCCCAATTTATGGCCCACCATGTTCTCGGTGATATAAACGGGAATAAATTTGTTTCCGTTATGAACGGCTATGGTCAGTCCCACAAAATCCGGGGAGATCATGGAGGCCCTTGACCAGGTCTTAATGACAGACTTTTTGGTGCTGGCAGACATGGCCAGGACTTTTTTCTCCAGTTTGTGGTGAATATAAGGTCCTTTGTTTAATGAACGACTCATATGCTTGTTTTTTTTGCTGTTATCTGATGATTATTTCTTTCTTCTTTCGACGATGAGCCTGTTCGAGGCTTTTTTCCTGTTGCGTGTTCTGTACCCTTTGGCGGGCAAACCTTTGCGGCTGCGCGGGTGTCCACCTGATGCGCGGCCCTCGCCACCACCCATGGGGTGGTCAACGGGGTTCATGACCACAGGACGGGTTCTCGGGCGGCGTCCCAACCAGCGGGAGCGACCTGCCTTACCCGACATTTCATGCATGTGATCAGGATTAGATGCACTACCAATGGTTGCCTTGCAGGTAACCAGTACCATCCGGATTTCTCCGGAAGGGAGTTTCAGCAGGGCGTACTTGCCTTCACGCGACGTGAGCTGGGCGTAAGTTCCTGCACTGCGCGCCATTTTACCGCCTTGTCCGGGCTGAAGCTCAATATTGTGAATGACACTTCCCAGGGGAATATCCCTCAAAAACATTGCATTTCCGATATCCGGTGTGGCTTTTTCGCCCGACATGAGCGTTTGTCCCACCTGCAATCCTACCGGGGCAATGATGTAACGCTTTTCGCCATCGGCATAATTGAGCAAAGCGATACGAGCCGAACGGTTAGGATCATATTCGATGCTTTTCACAACCGCCGGAATGCCATCCTTGTTTCTCTTGAAATCGATGATGCGGTATCTTTTTTTGTGACCTCCGCCAACGTAGCGAACTGTCATTTTACCTTCGTTATTTCTGCCTCCCGATCTCTTCTTACCCCTTAAAAGACTTTTTTCGGGCTTGCTTGCGGTAATATCATCAAATGCGCTGATCACTTTGTTGCGCTGCCCGGGGGTAGTCGGTTTAAACTTTTTTAAAGCCATGATGAGTCCTTATATATTGCTGTAAAAATCAATTGTCTGACCTTCGTTCAATGTTACGATGGCCTTCTTAAAATTGTTCTTTCTTCCGGACTGAAAGCCGGTACGGGTGTATCGCATCTGGCGCTTGCCAAGATACACCATAGTATTTACCGAGGCTACCGTTACATCATACATCTGTTCAACCGCAACCTTAATTTGCGATTTGGTAGCACGTTTGTCCACGATAAAGCCGTAACGGCTGGGAAACTTTTCAGTAACCGCCGTCATCTTCTCGGTAATCAGTGGCTTAATGAGTACTTGCATGGTTATCATATTTTATGGGACCGATCTTTTTCCAATCCCTGTCATCAATGGTTATTACCTTTTCAACAAAATGTCTTCAACCTCTTTGATTGCGCCTTCCATCATCAGGATGTGGTCTGCGTGCAGAATCATATAGGTGTTGAGTTGTGAAGCTCTTATGGTAAATGCCCTTGGGACATTTCTGGCAGATAACTGCACCATCCGGTCGCCATCGGGCATCACAAGCAGAGACTTTTTGCCTTCAATTTCAAAATTTCTGAGGATCTCCAAATATTTTTTTGTTTTGGGCTCTTCCATTGTGAAATCTTCCAGCACCTTGATCCTTTCTTCTTTGGCTTTGTATGACAAAGCGGATTTGCGCGCCAGGGTTTTCACTTTTTTATTTATTTTGAAGCTGTAATCCCTGGGTTTGGGGCCAAAAACAACACCACCACCTCTTAGCAACGGAGATTTGATATCACCGATACGGGCTGCTCCTGTTCCTTTTTGGCGGCGCAACTTCCTGGTACTACCTTTTACCTCATTGCGTTCTTTCGTTTTATGGGTACCCTGACGACGGTTTGCCAAATGATGCTTTACAGCAAGGTAAATGACGTGGTCGTTGGGTGTGATTCCAAATATATCGTCGTTTAACGCAACGGTTTTTTCGGTTTTGTTTCCCTCTATGTTATAGACTGCTAACTCCATCTTTCAAGAATTAAATATGATCCATTTGGCCCCGGTACAGAGCCTTTTACAATAACTAAGTTTTTCTCGGGGATCAATTTCATGATCTGCAGGTTGATCATTTTTACCCTATTGCCACCTGTACGGCCGCCCATACGCATTCCTTTGAACACCCTGGAGGGCCATGAGGAGGCACCCAGTGATCCGGGAGCACGTAAGCGGTTGTGCTGGCCGTGGGTAGCCTGACCGACACCGGAAAACCCGTGCCGTTTAACAACTCCCTGAAAACCTTTTCCCTTGCTGACACCAACTACATCAATGAATTCACCTTCGATAAATACATCTGCAGTAAGCACGTCGCCAAACTCTTTTCTTTGGCCGGACTCAAAACGGGTAAATTCGGCCAGCACCTTTTTGGGTGTTGTTTTCGCTTTTTTGAAGTGTCCCAACAAAGGTTTGGTGCACAATTTTTCGCGTTTCTCATCAAAACCAAGCTGAATGGCGTCGTACCCATCCTTCTCTTTGGTAAGTATTTGCGTAACTACGCAAGGACCGGCTTCGATAACCGTGCAGGGAATATTTTTCCCGTCGGCATCAAAAAAGCTGGTCATTCCAATTTTCTTTCCAATTAATCCTGACATCTCTCGTCGATTTAACAAATATGAGCAATCGTATTCTTTACAATGCTTAGACTTTAATCTCTACTTCAACACCACTTGGCAGCTCCAGTTTCATGAGGGCGTCAACGGTTTTTGATGAAGAAGAATAAATATCTAAAAGTCTTTTGTATGAGCACAGTTGAAACTGTTCCCTTGACTTTTTGTTAACAAAGGGTGACCGCAAAACGGTAAACTTCCTTTTGTGGGTGGGAAGCGGTATCGGACCATTTACCACCGCACCTGTGGTCTTCACAGTCTTCACGATTTTTTCGGCAGACTTATCTACCAGGTTGTAATCGTATGATTTTAATTTGATTCGAATTTTGTGACTCACGGTTTCCTTAATTTTAAAACGGTTTATGTTTTTACACCATATAGTTTCTCAATCACCTCATTTGCAATATTGGGCGGGACTTCTTCAAAATGAGAAAACTCCATAGTAGAGAGTGCCCTGCCCTGGGTAAGCGTCCTCAAAGCAGTTACATAGCCAAACATCTCTGATAGCGGTGTGGTCGCATTGATCACCTGAAGGTTTGTTCTTTGGGAGATCCCGCTGAGATGACCCCTGCGGCGATTGATGTCGCCAACAACGTCACCAAGGTATTCTTCGGGTGTAACTACTTCCAGTTTCATTACGGGTTCGAGCAATACCGATTTGGCTTTCCTGCATGCATTTCTGAATGCAATTTTGGCGGCCAGTTCAAAAGACAATGAATCGGAATCGACGCTATGATATGATCCATCCAGCAAGGTTACTTTCATGCTGTCAACAGGATAACCTGCCAAAACACCATTTTGCATGGCCATTTTGAATCCTTTTTCTATGGATGGTATATATTCTTTGGGGATGTTACCTCCTTTGACCTGATCAACAAACTGCAGTCCTTCAACGCCTTCATCGGCGGGCCCGATTTCAAAAACGATATCGGCAAATTTTCCTTTACCGCCGGTTTGTTTTTTATAGATTTCCCGATGCGAAACGGTGTTTGTGATCGCTTCCTTGTATGCCACCTGTGGTGCTCCCTGGTTTGCTTCCACCCTGAATTCACGCTTAAGCCTGTCGAGCAATATTTCCAGGTGCAGTTCTCCCATACCGCTGATGATGGTCTGACCGCTATCCTCATCTGTTTTAACCTGAAATGTGGGATCTTCTTCTGCCAGCTTGGCCAATGCCATATTGAGCCGGTCGAGATCGGCCTGGGTTTTGGGTTCAATGGCTACGCTGATCACAGGCTCGGGGAATGTGATAGACTCCAGCAGGACAGGGTGTTTCTCATCGCACAATGAGTCGCCGGTGTGGATATTTTTGAATCCTACGGCTGCGCCAATATCTCCTGCTTCAATGAGTTTGATTGGGTTTTGTTTGTTGGCGTGCATCTGGAGGATACGGGAGATCCGCTCTTTTTTATTGGTAGATGCATTCAGAATGTAAGATCCTTCCTTTAGGCTGCCACTGTAAACGCGAAAGAAGCAAAGGCGGCCCACGTATGGGTCGGTAGCAATTTTAAAAGCCAGCGCGGCAAAGGGTTCAGCGGCACTGGCTTTGCGAATCTCTGTTTTTTCTGTTTTGGGGTTAATGCCTTCAACAGCTTCTATATCGTTGGGCGACGGAAGAAATTTAACAACGGCATCCAAAAGGGCTTGTATGCCTTTATTTTTGAATGCCGAGCCGCACAATACGGGTGTGATCTTGCGATCGATGGTTGCTTTGCGAATAATGGCAATCATGTCGTCTTCCCTGATGGAGTTGGGGTCTTCCATGAATTTTTCCAGCAACTCTTCGCTTTCTTCGGCGCATCCTTCCACAAGGATGGTGCGGTATTTTTCCGTAATCTCCTTTAACTCTTCGGGGATGGGGACTTCAACAAAGCTCATTCCGAGGGTATGGTCTTCCCATTCATAAGCTTTGTTGGTGATGAGGTCAACCACTCCGCGGAATTCTTCTTCAAAGCCAATGGGTATTTGCAGGGGTACGGCATTCATGCCGAGGCGTTCCCTGATTTTATCGACCACGGCAAAAAAATCGGCCCCGGCACGATCCATCTTATTGATAAAACTGATCCGGGGCACTTTATATTTATCGGCCTGTCTCCATACTGTTTCTGACTGTGGTTCAACACCACCAACGGCACAAAAGAGGGCGATGGCACCATCAAGTACGCGCAGGCTGCGCTCTACCTCAACGGTAAAATCCACATGCCCCGGCGTATCAATGATATTGATTTTATATTGGTTGTTACGGTAATTCCAAAAAGTGGTGGTGGCGGCAGAGGTAATGGTAATGCCACGCTCCTGCTCCTGTACCATCCAGTCCATGGTAGCAGCACCATCGTGGGTTTCTCCCAGGCGATGGTTTACACCGGTATAAAACAGTATACGCTCGGTAGTTGTAGTTTTACCGGCGTCGATATGTGCCATGATACCGATGTTGCGTGTATATTGCAGATCTCTTGCCACTTGATTTTTGATCTATTCAGTTTTTCTTAAAATCTGAAATGAGAGAATGCTTTGTTGGCGTCTGCCATACGGTGCATATCCTCTTTTCTTTTGTAAGCGCCGCCTTCCTCTTTGCTGGCAGCAATAATTTCACCGGCCAGTTTTGCGGCCATTCCTTTTTCGTTGCGCCTGCGTGCAAATGTGATCAGGTTTTTGATACCAACCGACATTTTCCGGTCAGGTCTGATCTCCGAAGGAATTTGAAAAGTTGCCCCCCCAATTCTCCGGCTGCGCACTTCCACGGAGGGAGTCACATTGGCCAGGCCCTTTTTGAAAATCTCCAGGCCGTCTTCCTTGGTTTTTTCTGAAATGATGTCGACTGCATCATAAAACATGTTGTATGCAAGGTTCTTTTTCCCTTGCAGCATCATATTATTCACAAAGCGGGTAACCAATACATCGTTAAACCTTGGATCAGGCAGCAATACGCGCTTTTTTGGTTTTGACTTTCTCATTGTACTGTCAATTATTATTTTTTGTCCGGATCAAATTACTTTTTCTCCTTTGGCCTTTTGGTTCCGTATTTTGAACGGCGTTGTGTACGGCCTTCCACACCGCTGGTGTCCAAAGCACCGCGAACAATGTGATACCGCACACCCGGCAAGTCTTTTACCCTGCCTCCACGAATCAAAACAATGGAGTGCTCCTGAAGGTTATGACCCTCTCCCGGAATGTAAGCGTTCACCTCTTTGCCGTTGGTGAGCCTTACCCTTGCTACTTTACGCATAGCCGAATTCGGCTTCTTGGGAGTGGTGGTATAAACACGAACACAAACACCCCTGCGCTGCGGGCAAGCATCCAATGCCGGTGATTTGCTCTTGTATGTCACCTTTTTACGCCCTTTTCGAACCAATTGCTGAATTGTTGGCATACTTTGATCTCGATTTTAGTAAAAACTTCGTTTTTATTTTGTTAAATCCAATGAATCCCGATTTTTGGGAGTGCAAAGGTAGAAGTTATTTTTTGAATAACAATAAGCAAAAGCAAATTATTTTTGCTCACCTTGACAACCCAAACATGCAGGAATTGTAAACCTCTTGTTTTTGAGGGGCACAAAGGTACAATAATTTTATAATTTTTTAACCTGAAAATACCCGTTTTTTTTTCGGAGAATACCCAAGGCCCTTTAATCCGGCAATATGCAGACCCATAACAAATGAGAAAAACGAGAATGCTTTATTCAGCGTTCCCAATGGGATTGCCAATATACAAATATCTGTTTTTCAGAGTCCCGGGGTGAACCATGGTGGGCATTATACCAGGCCTTTTGACAGGCAATAAGTAAGGGCCGGACATCCACAAACGGAGAAAACCCGGTATTGTGAAAAAAACAATTACCTGGTAAAACGGTATGCAGCTTCTTCCATTTCTTTTACATTGCGGAAGGGCCGGGGTGGATTCAGATGTTTAGCCAAAAAACGATAGATCTCAAAACGGATATCGCGGCCGGCCCTGTGGTCCATCCTGTCGAATGAATGGCCGCCCGGTATGTCTTCATAGATGCGGTATTCGAAATCCTTGTTATGGGCCTTCAGCGTATTGATCAGGTTTTGCACTTCAAGCACATGCACATCTTCATCAATTGTGTTGGTATGAATAAGCAGGGGGATTTCCAATTTGTGGGCATGGTACACAGGCGACCGCCGCCTGTATTCCTCAATATTTTCGTGAACTGCCTGCCCGATATGGTGATCTGCGGCAAACCAATCCATTTCATAAGCCGGGCGTTTATACCCCATACGCGCAATCAGGTCACTAACGGGTACGCCGGCGAAAACCGCGCGATAATCTTTGGGGTGCTCGAAAGCATTCATCAATGAGATCATCCCACCATGACTCCAGCCAATGAGCCCCACACGCCGCCGATCCACAATGTCATAATTTTCCAGCATCAGCAGCATGCTTTCATGCACGTCATCATTTTCAAGACCGCCATAATCGATGCGTTTGTGCAATCCTTTTCCATAGCCTGTGCTGCCCCGGTATTCCGGTGCTACCACGATATATTGCTGCGCCATCAGCTCCCGGATAATGTGGGTATAATAGGTATTGAAATCACCATGTACGCCACCGTGCGGAAACACCAGCAAAGGATACTTCTTCGATGGGTCAACATCTTTGGGAATAAAGACATAGGTCCAGAACTTGACCGGGTTTTTATCATGAAGGGTGGTTGCCCTTTCAAAGCCCCTCGGTGGTGGTCCTGCCAGGAAGAGTTTGTCGATATAGGCCACATCTCCTACTACCTTGTGCCACATTACATCATCAATGGCTTTTTCCAAAATATCAAACCGATAGCGGAGATCCCGCAATTCCTCAAGGATAACCTGCTGGTTATTCAGCAATTCCTGATTCGAAACCTGCGCCACAGATGGTGTTGATATTAAGCCAAATACAACACCTATGGCAGATAATAAAACCAAGCTTTTCATAAAGTGACTCATAGCTGTATGTTGTTAATGTAAATAGTTTAAAAAACCTTCCTTGTCATGTTTGAACCGTAAAGATATAAAGAATTTCAAAGTTGCTGAGCCTGCAAGGAAAGAGTCTCCGGGGGACGGACAAAAGATCATCGCAAGGATCATTCCTACCATAATATATAGTTGGAGTGATAATAGAAAGTCATCAGTGCCCATATAAATTCCTATCTTTGCCAACGCAATAATTTATGTCGCATAATATATAACAGTGTGATGACATTGGTTGCTATTGTCCGAAGGCTGAGGAGCTTTCACCGCATGGTATTTCAAGACCGCAGCCGGGAGATATTCGGGCAATTATTGGCACAACTGCTATGCGGCATTACGTTAAAGGATTTTAAATTTGCAGAGCTTCTCCCGTGAGCAGTGTTAGAATAACTTCTTTATGATAGATTTTCTGAAAGATTTAAATGATTCACAGCAGCAAGCTGTTACTTCTGCAGAAGGGCCCTCAATGGTGATTGCCGGTGCAGGAAGCGGAAAAACAAGGGTTATCACTTACAGGGTGGCTTACCTGCTGCATAAAGGCGTGGCACCTTTCAGGATTCTCGCGCTCACCTTTACCAACAAGGCTGCCCGTGAGATGCGCGAACGTATCGCCGGCCTTGTTGATCCTTCTGCTGCCAAAAGCTTATGGATGGGGACATTTCACAGCATTTTCGCCCGAATACTCAGGTCGGAAGCAGAAAAGCTGGATTATCCTTCTCATTTTACCATATACGATACTGAAGATTCCAAAAGAGTCATCAAAAAAATTGTAAAAGAGCAAAACCTGGATGACAAAACCTACACCCCTGGCTATGTGTTGCACAGGATATCCAATGCCAAAAACAACCTGATCCCTGCCAAAGACTATCTCGGGGATGCTGACATTCAAATGCATGATCGTCAAAACAGAAAACCACAAATTGGCCTGATCTACAGCATTTACCAGCAAAAGCTTCACAAAGCGGGCGCCATGGATTTTGATGATCTGCTGTTCAATATGAACGTTCTGCTTAGGGATTTTCCGGAGGTTCTTTACAAATATCAGCGACGCTTTGAGTATATTCTTGTGGATGAATACCAGGATACCAATTTCTCACAATATCTTATCATTAAGAAACTGGCGGCCAACAACGAAAATATTTGTGTGGTGGGCGACGATGCACAAAGCATTTATGCTTTCAGGGGGGCAAATATCCAGAACATTTTGAATTTTAAGCACGATTATGCCGACATGAAGCTTTTTAAGCTGGAGCAGAACTACCGTTCTACTGCCCATATCGTGTCGGCTGCCAACAGTGTGATAGCCCTCAACAAAGACCAGATCCGCAAAAAGATATGGACAAGCAACGAAGCCGGAGAAAAGATTCATATCATAGAAACGGCCAATGAAGGGGACGAAGCGTATGTAGTTGCAAACCGGATTTTTGAGTTGATTCAACAGCAGCGCTTACCCAATAGTGATTTTGCGGTATTATACCGCACAAATGCTCAATCGAGAGCCATGGAAGAAGCGCTGCGCCGGTTAAACATCCCATACAGAATTTTCGGAAGTGTTTCCTTTTATCAAAGGAAAGAGATCAAAGACCTTTTGGCCTATTTCCGCCTGGTGATAAACCATCGCGACGAGGATGCACTATTGCGCATCATCAATTTCCCCGCAAGGGGAATTGGTTCAACCACCACCGACAAGCTCATGGCCGCTGCAGGAGAAAGTGGAGCAACACTGTGGGAAGTAGTAAACGACCCAAAGGCTTTCGGGGTTAATGTACACAGCGGTACAATGAATAAGCTGGCTGATTTTGTAACCATGATCAAAGCCTTTTCTGCAAGCCTGTTTACCATGAATGCCTATGAACTGGGTGAACGCATCGTCAACAAATCCGGTATTCGCAAGCTGTATTTTGAAGATGGCACACCTGAAAGTTTAAACCGGCGCGACAATATTGAAGAGTTGCTAACGGCTCTGAAAGATTTTGTTCTTTATGAGGAAGAACCGGAAGCAGACAAATCGGCGCCCTCCCGGACACTGGATGAGTTTATGCAGGACATCGCACTGCTTACCGACGCCGACACCCAGAAAGATACAACCGACGGTACAAATACCGTTTCCTTGATGACTATACATGCTGCAAAAGGCCTGGAATTTCCCTATGTTTTTATTACGGGGGTTGAGGAAAACCTGTTTCCATCACAGCTTTCCATCAACAGCCAGGCTGAACTCGAGGAGGAAAGGCGGCTTTTTTATGTGGCCATGACCCGCGCCATGAAGCTGGCCACGGTAACCTATGCTGAAACCAGGTTCAGATACGGAAACTTCAATATGTGTGAACCCAGCCGTTTTATTGATGAGCTTGATCAAAAATTTGTTCATTATCTTACTCCTGCGGGCAGAAGGGCACGGAAGCAGATGTCTCGCGAAAGCTTTGCAGAAAGCCTGAGAAAATTTACCAGGATAAGCGGCAGCGATCAACAGTCCGACATTGCAGAGGAGCCGGCAGAGATAAATAAGCCGCCGGTTACGGCAGACGGCAATGAGTTTGCCATCCTGAATCCGGCTTCCCTGAAGGTTGATATGCAGGTGAAACATCAGCGTTTCGGGAATGGTGTGGTGGTCGCCCTTGAAGGCACCGGACAAAATGCAAAAGCTACAGTCCAGTTTGCCGGAGCCGGAAAGAAACAGCTGCTATTAAAATATGCCCGGCTAAAAATAGTTTAGCTTAATGGTGTGCATACAACATATTATTGATAATTATTCGTTACCTTTGCAGTGATTTAACAACGGATACCCGTGGGTACACCAGCCACCTTTCCAACCTGAACCAACCCACATACATCCCGAGTATTATATATCAAAAAACATATAACAAACCCATGGAGTATAATACTTCCCGCTCTAAAATGAATATTTCGGAATATGGCCGGAATATTCAAAAAATGATAGAATACATCATGTCTGTTGAAGACAAGGAAAAGCGCAATCAACTTGCCCGCGCTACCATCAATGTGATGGGACAACTGAACCCCCACCTGCGCGATGTGAATGATTTCAAGCATAAGTTATGGGATCATTTGTTTATCATGTCGGATTTTAAGCTGGATGTTGACTCACCTTACCCCGTGCCATCGCCCGAAACGTTATCACGTAAACCCGAACCACTGGATTACAGCTCAAACAATGTTACGTTCAAGCATTATGGAAGGCATATTGAGCGTATCATTGAAAAAGCATGTGAGTTGGAAGACGGCCATATGAAAGACACGCTTATTAATTTGATTGCCAATCATCTGAAAAAATCCTACCTTACCTGGAATCGTGATGCCGTAACCGATGAAGAGATTGCCAAGCATCTTGAGATTCTTTCCTCCGGGAAATTAAGTCTCCAGAAAGATGTTAAGCTCCACGAGACCAGCGACATTCTTTCAAAGAATAAGAAGAAGAAGTTTCCAAGCAAGCATATCGGTGCAAAAAATTACCCGCACAAAAGCAGGAAGAATTAATCCGGCACCGGCTTCTGAATTTCATATTTCCGGCCACATGGCACGCTGTTTTTTCTATTCATAAACATCAAACCAACAGAAAAATGAGTTCTTTTTTGATCAATGGCGGAAAGCAGCTGAAAGGTGAAATTATTCCGCAAGGCGCCAAAAATGAGGCTCTACAGGTGATCTGTGCCACACTCTTAACAGATGATGAAGTTGTGGTGGAAAATGTTCCAAAAATCCGGGATGTACTGAAGCTCATAGAGTTGCTTTCCGATTTTGGTGTGAAAGTAGTCAATTTGTCGGATAATGTTTACAGCTTTCGTGCTGATGAGGTAAACATTGATCTCCTTTATGATGAAGATTTCCGAAAGAAGGTTGCCCAGCTGCGCGGGTCGGTCATGATCGTTGGTCCTTTGCTTGCCCGGTTTGGCAAAGCCTCCATCCCCAAACCCGGTGGTGACAAAATCGGCCGCAGACGGCTTGACACTCATTTCCTGGGACTGGAAAAGCTGGGTGCCCGTTTTCATTATGACAAACAGAGTTCATTTTATCACATAGAAGGAAATGAGCTCCGGGGATGTTATATTTTGCTGGACGAAGCTTCCGTAACCGGTACTGCGAATGTTGTAATGGCAGCAACACTGGCAAGAGGTACCACTACCATTTACAATGCCGCCTGCGAACCATACATCCAGCAGTTGTGCAAGATGCTCAACAATATGGGTGCCATGATTTCGGGAATCGGGTCAAACCTGTTGACCATACAAGGGGTTGACAGCCTCGGCGGTTGCAGGCACCGCATGCTTCCTGACATGATTGAGATCGGCAGTTTTATAGCAATGGCAGCCATGACACGGTCCGAAATCACCATCAGAGAAGTGGCTTATGACCAACTGGGAGTGATACCAGATGTTTTCAGAAAACTGGGCGTGGTTCTCGAGAGGCGCGGAGAAGATCTGTTTATTCCCGCCCTCGAAAGTTATGAGGTAGACACCTACATTGACGGAAGCATCCTTACCATCAGCGATGCACCCTGGCCGGGTTTTTCCCCCGATTTGCTGAGTGCTGTTCTGGTGCTTGCCACACAAGCCAAAGGCAGTGTTCTGGTGCATCAGAAAATGTTTGAGAGCAGGCTGTTCTTTGTGGATAAACTGATTGATATGGGTGCCCAGATCATTTTGTGCGATCCGCACCGTGCCACAGTGATCGGTCTTGACAGAAAATATCCCCTGAAACCTCTTGAAATGGTATCTCCGGATATCCGCGCCGGAGTTGCCCTGCTGATTGCCGCCCTGAGCGCCGAAGGCAAGAGTATCATCCATAATATTGAACAAATTGACAGGGGTTACCAGTTTATCGAAGAAAGGCTTGGAAAGCTTGGCGCAGACATCCAAAGATTATAAAACCTGACAAAATGGCTTTTTTTATTTTGTGGCAAAGCTTTTGATGAGCTCTGCAAAGCCTTTTTATTTGATGATAATGAAGATAATGTAGAAGATAACAACACGAGGGCATGTCAAAAAAAGAGAAAACAAAAAAAGAAAAAGATAAGGAAAAGGATGCACAAATTCCTGATTCACCTGAAAATGAGTACACTGCAGATCAGGCTACAGAGGATGCATCCTGCCAAAGTGAGAATAATATGCAGGATGACAGCATGGAGAGCGACAAAATTGCCGTTTATGAACAAACCATAGTGGAATTGCAAGGCAAACTGGACGAGGCAAACGACAAATTTCTGCGTTTGTTTTCCGAGTTCGACAATTACCGCAAACGTGTTACCAGGGAAAGGATTGAGCTATCGAAGACGGCCTCAGAAAATATTATCGTTTCCCTGCTCCCAGTATTGGATGATTTGGAAAGGGCAAGCCGAACTGTTCAGAACAAGCAGGTAAAAGATGGCAAAGATCATGCGGATGGCGAAGGTATTTTGCTGATATACAACAAGTTTAAAAGCATACTAAAACAGAAGGGCGTAGAGGAAATACCTGCTGAGGGGCATGATTTTGATACGGATTATCATGAAGCCATCACCCATATGCCTGCACCGGAAGAAGCGATGAAAGGCAAAGTGATGGAGGAAGTGCAGAAAGGTTATATGCTAAACGGCAAAGTAATCAGGTATGCCAGGGTGGTTGTTGCCAGTTGATGCCTGCATCATTCATTCAGGCATTGTTATGCCAATACAAGAATAGATATGTCGAAAAGAGATTATTACGAAGTTCTTGGTGTTTCGCGTGATGCCAAAGCGGAGGAAATTAAAAAAGCCTATCGCAAAAAGGCATTGCAATACCATCCTGATAAAAATCCCGGAGATCCTACGGCTGAGGCCAAATTCAAGGAAGCGGCCGAAGCCTATGAAGTATTGAGAGATCCCGACAAAAAGGCCAGATATGATCAGTACGGTCATGCAGGTGTGGGTAACAACTTCGGGGGAAGCGGTTTTGGTGGTGGTATGACCATGGAGGATATTTTCAGCCAGTTTGGAGATATTTTCGGTGGTGCATTTGGTGGTGGTTTTAGTGGCTTTGGCGGCGCAGGAAGCCGCAGAAGCGGCAGGCGCGTAAACCGTGGATCGAATCTGCGCATCAAGGTAAAGCTCACACTGGAGGACGTTTTGAAAGGTGCCGAGAAAAAGATCAAAGTGAGCAAGTACGTGGCCTGTTCGCCATGTAAAGGCAGCGGAGCCAAAGAAGGCAATGCTTTCAGTACCTGTTCCACATGTAATGGCGCCGGACGCGTAACCCGTGTAACAAACACTTTTCTGGGACAGATGCAAACCACCTCCACCTGCCCCAGTTGCAGTGGCGAAGGTCAAACCATTCAGGATAAATGCTCTTCATGCTACGGCAATGGCATTGTGAAAGACAGCGAAGTGATCAGTATCAATATACCGCCCGGGGTTGAAGAAGGCATGCAACTGTCGCTCAGCGGAAAGGGAAATGCTGCTCCCAGGGGAGGCATTCCGGGTGACCTTATCGTACTGGTGGAAGTGGAGCAGCATGAAAAGCTGATCCGTGACGGTATGAACCTGTTGTATGACCATTACATAAGCTTCCCCGATGCTGCACTGGGCACCGGTATTGAAGTTCCCACACTGGAGGGGAAAGCACGAATAAAGATTGAACCCGGCACCCAGTCTGGCAAAGTGCTCCGGCTGAAAGGAAAGGGACTTCCCTCAGTAAATGCCTATGGCCGGGGTGACCTGCTTGTCAACATCAACGTGTGGACACCCCAGAAACTCACCAATGCCGAAAAAGAAGCACTGACCGACATGCAGCAGTCTGAGAATTTTACGCCGAATCCCAAAAAGAGTGACAAAAGTTTTTTTGAACGCATGAAAGACGTGTTTAACTAAAACCTGAAAAATCTATGGAATATTTGCTGCGAGCCGAACACGTCACGAAGGAATATGCAAGGCATCGTGCACTCAGCAACGTTAGCATGCATGTGCCCGAGCAAAGCATTTTTGGTCTGTTGGGCCCCAATGGTGCCGGTAAAACAACCCTCATCAGAATTATCAACCAGATTATCGGTGCCGATGAAGGCAGCATCTGGTTCAACAATGAGGTTCTGAAACCCAAGCATGTGCATGAGATTGGTTACCTCCCTGAAGAACGCGGCCTTTACAAAAAGATGAAAGTGGGTGAACAGGCATTGTATTTAACCAGGCTAAAAGGACTCAAGGGGCATGAAGCACGAAAAAAACTGAAAGAGTGGTTTGAGCGTTTTGAATTGACGCCATGGTGGGATAAAAAAGTAGAAGAATTATCCAAAGGGATGCAACAAAAGGTACAATTCATCATCACCGTTCTGCACAATCCCCGCCTCCTAATTTTTGATGAGCCTTTTAGCGGCTTCGATCCAATCAATGTCAATATCCTCAAGGAAGAAATCCTGAAACTGCAGCGCAACGGTTCAACCATCATCTTTTCGACACACAATATGGGTTCAGTGGAGGAGTTGTGTGACAATATAGCACTGATCAATAAATCAGAAAAAATCCTGGAAGGAGAAGTGCACCAGATAAAAAAAGCATTCAAAAGCATGATTTATGAGGCAGAAGTAGATCAGTTGCAAAAACCTTTGACAGAGATCCTGGACAGGCGGTTTACCCTGATCCGCAGCGAAAAACAAAACGGAATAATGACAATCAGGGTGCAAATCAACGGACACAGTACCACAAACGATCTGATCGAAGCCTTGCTGCCCGCTGCCCAGGTTCTTTCTTTCAAGGAACTAACACCAAGCATGAACGACATTTTCATCAAAAAGGTCACCGGAAAGTTTCCACTGGAAAAATAGAATTTTGATTTGAGCAAGTCTAAACCGTTTAATACCAACACTGCATAAAAATGAGCAAGACCGCCACAATTATCAAGAGGGAGTTTTTGAGCCGGGTAAAGAAGCGTTCCTTTATCGTGATGACCATTTTAGGGCCCTTGTTGATGGCTGCCATCATTATCGTACCCGCCGTTGTGGCGCAATTGTCGGACAGCGATTACAACATTGCCATTGTTGACGACACCAGGTTGTTTTATGACCGGTTTGACGATACAAACAACATCCTGTTCACACCTTTGAGCACAAATATTGACAGAGCCATTGAGTTTATGCATGAAGACCGTTTCGACGCAGTGCTCCATATACCTGAAATCGCTTTTGAAGCACCGTCCAGCTTACGTCTTTTCTCAGAAAAATCAGTGAATTTCAATGCCAAACTTTTGGTTGAAAGGATTCTACAGACGGAATTCGAAAGTTTGAAGCTGGGTCATGCCGGCATCGATAAGGAGATATTAAAGGCCATTGAAACCCCCATTAACATACAGGCAATCAGGATCAAAGATGATGGAGAGCTGATCACTGACTACCCCGAGGTGAGTATGGGGCTTGGTTTTGTAAGTGGTTTTCTGATATATATTTTCATATTTCTTTTTGGATCACAGGTGCTTCGCGGTGTGCTGGAAGAAAAAACCAGCCGCATTGTGGAAATCATTGTTTCATCGGTTAAGCCTTTTCAGCTGATGATGGGAAAAATTGTGGGTGTTGGTATGGTGGGACTGACCCAGTTTCTGATATGGATCGTATTGACTTTTGCCATTGTAACCACATTTCAGGTAATTATGCCCGACTTGTTCCGGTTTACGCCCGACGAGCAGGTGTTTGTTACGAGTACACAGGTTNTGAGTGCCGAAGAAATGGAGAAACAGAAAGAACAGATACAACAATTTGACACCACTGCCGGACAGATCATGCAGGGTCTTTCTGCCATTAACTTTCCCGTGATGATCTTTTCGTTTATTTTCTATTTCCTGGGAGGATACCTGTTGTATGCAGCATTGTTTGCCGCCATTGGTTCTGCTGTCGATAATGAGGCTGACACCCAACAGTTTATGCTGCCTGTTACCATCCCTTTATTGCTATCTATCATTATGGCACAGATGGTTATCAGTAATCCCTCAGGCCCGGTGGCACTATGGCTCTCCATGATTCCGCTAACCTCTCCGGTAATCATGATGGTACGAATTCCCTTTGGCGTAAGTTATGAAGAGATTGCCCTTTCAGCCGGCCTTTTGGTAATTGGTTTCATCTTCACCACCATGCTGGCTGCGAGGATATACCGCACCGGTATCCTGATGTATGGGAAAAAAACCAGTTACAAGGAATTATGGAAATGGATCAGGCACGCCTGACGGGGGTGTTTATTGAGAAATTCACCAAACAGCGCAGCAGGCTTTTATTAGCGTTAACAGACCGTGCTATTGATTTCTTTTCCTTTATCTTTGTTAAAAAAGAATATGACTATGGCCAAAATTCTGGTAATCGACGACGAAAGCAGCATTAGAAATACACTCAAAGACATACTGGAATACGAAAAATTTGAGGTTACGCTTGCGGAAGATGCTGAGGAGGCGCTGGAGAAAATTCAGCAAGGCCCTTTTGATGTGGTATTGTGTGATATCAAAATGCCAAAGATGGATGGGATCACCCTGCTGGACAAAATAAGGGAGCATGACCCGGATGCCAGCGTAGTGATGATATCGGGCCACGGCACCATTGATACGGCAGTAGAAGCCATAAAGAAGGGAGCCTATGACTTTATTTCCAAGCCCCTTGACCTGAATCGTTTGCTGATAACCATCCGCAACGCCATGGACAAAACCAAGCTGGTTACCGAAACACGAGTTTTGAAGCGTAAGGTTAGCAAAACTTATGAAATGATAGGCCAATCGGAGGCCATACAACATATCAAGGCCATGATTGAGCGAGTGGCACCCACCGACGCCCGGGTTTTTATCACCGGTGAAAATGGTACCGGAAAGGAGCTTGTTGCCAGATGGGTGCATGAATTGAGCAATCGTTCGTCCGGACCATTTATAGAGGTAAACTGTGCGGCCATTCCTTCGGAGCTTATTGAAAGCGAATTATTCGGCCACGAGAAGGGTTCATTCACATCTGCTGTCAAGCAAAAGAAAGGCAATTTTGAGCTTGCCAGCGGTGGTACCATTTTCCTGGATGAGGTAGGCGACATGAGCCTCTCGGCGCAGGCAAAGGTATTGCGTACCCTCCAGGAGAACAAGATTACCCGCGTGGGAGGTGAAAAAGAGATCGTGGTGGATGTGCGTGTGGTAGCAGCTACCAACAAAAACATTCAGCAAGAAATAAAGCAGGGAAATTTCCGGGAAGACCTTTACCATCGCCTGAGTGTAATCCTGATCCATGTCCCTACGCTGAATGAAAGAGCCGGTGATATCCCTTTACTGGCCGATCACTTCCTGGAAGAAGTGCTTCAGGAACAAAGCATGCCCCCAAAATCATTTTCAGAAGACGCCTACCAGGCACTGCAGGACATTCAATGGACAGGCAATATACGGGAGCTGCGCAACGTGGTTGAGCGACTGGCCATTTTATGCGACAAAGAAATTACAGCCGCCGACGTAAAACAATTTGCCCAGCCCCTGAGTCAAATCAAAAAAGCATGATCCAGGATTGCGATCCGGACGAAACAAGCAAATGGGTTTTAGATTTTTGTTTTACCGGATCAATGGCGTAAGAGCTTCCGTTTCGCGGAAAAACAGAATTGCGTCGTAGCGCAGGGGCACAATGGTTTGCACGTATTGCCTGTGGTCGTTTGCCGGATCGTACACAACACCAATTGCACGGTTGCCAAATGCCTGCATGAAGTCTTCTCTTACGCGGTCGGTATCGTCAAACACCAGGTAGAAACTTTCCAAACCTGTTTGGCGGAAAACATATTCTATGGTGTTTCGGCGTGCTTCGGGCACCCTCATTTTTTGCATGCGACCCCCCCAGGAAGCACCTGCTTTCACAGTTCCTGAATAGGTTGCGAATCCAACAAGAAAAACCTCTTCCGGACCATGCTTTTCCCTGGTTAACTGTCCGATGTTTTCCTGTCTGCGCTGCTGCATCTCCGTAAACCTGGCATCACCAATATGGGTATTGTGCGCCCAGACAATTCCCCTGGCATCTTCACCATAAAAGTCTAGCAAATTATTGACGGTCATATCCATATAGCGCACACGGCTGTTCCATGAACGGGCGTCCTGGCGGGTCATGGAGTAGCGGTAAAACCGTTCTGCATGTTTCACCACAAGGGCATTTTGCATNAGGTAAAAATATGCATGCTCNGGAAGATCTGCAAATCTGTCTNGTTCTTCCCGGAGGAGTGTTACAACTGCCTCAAAATCAAGCACACAATCGCGCGCAGCACCACTGGCAACAGAACGGGCATAGAGCCAGCTGTCTCCGTCAAATGGTTCAAAGCATGCATAGTGACGCCTAACGGTTTCGTAAAGCGCCTGATCATGACCGGCCAAAAAAGTCAGCACCTGATTGAATGAATTCCATTCGTCATATACATCTTTGCCATAAAATCCGACTTTCTGGTTATCAGGCAGATCTTCATTGAAAGCCCTCAGCCATTCAGCCAGCACAACCACTTCTTCATTTCCCCACATCCACAACGGCCACCTTTGCAAACCCATCAATACTTCACGGGCACTTCCGGCCGCACCGGGTTTGTTTTTAACATAGCGGTTCAGTTCATATAAACTGGCCCAGTCTCCTTCCACGGCAATAAAGTTAAATCCATGTTCGGCTATAAGCCTGCGACTGATGCTGTCGCGCCAGACATAATACTCCCTGGTTCCGTGACTGGCTTCTCCTAATAAAACAAGCCTCCTGTTGCCGGCTATGGACACCAGTTCATCCATATCTGAAGACTGTTCAAGCACATGCGCCCTCTGTTGGATAAATGACACGAGATCATCTGCGGATTCCTGTTGATGCTCCCCCATGGCGCATGAGAATAATCCGACAATAACGGCAATTAAAGTAATTGGTTTTTTCATGAAAAAAGACATTGATATATTGTTGATTTCATTATCAGAACTTGCCTGCCTGTTCGGTGCTGGCACGATTGGATACATCCGGCAGCGGGTACATCTTATCATTTTTTTAATGATGATACAACATCATCATAGCAAAACAATACAGCATTTCGGATAAAATGGTATGATGTTTCACCCGTATAACCATCACGAAAAAACTACCGGTTATAACCAAGGCTGTTTTTCACAAATATACAAAAGAAGGCGGATTTGCAAAAACCAGTTAGAGGTTATCGTCCTCAAAATGAAAACAAAATTGACCATACTTCTGTTGGTACATTATACAAGGGAAGTATTCCGACGGGTTTCAAAACATTTTTGGGACTTGGTTTTCGCAACGGATTTCAACTTGCATTGCGGTTTCAATATAATTTAAGCGGCTATATTGGGTTACGTATTGAAGAGGTGTTGAAATCTGTCGAAAATTGCGGCTTAAACAAGCGTTTGTGGCCTGAATTACAGTTATTTATATATCAATCATCCCCGGATTTTATTATTTTTGTACCCGATTTTTTTTTTAATATTCTATTGAAACCTGTTTAACCATGAAGTCTGTATCATATTTTTCATTTTCTGTTTTTTTGCTGTTTTTTGGTTTGATGATGTTGGTTCATCCGCTCCGGGCACAATATGTGCATGATGAAGAAAAATCCGGGGGCACCAACAACCGGATATCCGTATTTCTGGATGCTCCGTGGTGGCTTGACCGTGATTTTGTGCGCGAGCAGATTCCCATTGTATATTATGTACGTGACAAGGAAGCGGCTGATGTGCATATTCTGATGACCCGACATGGGGCGGGCAGAGCAGGTACCATATATGCTATCTCTTTTATTGGACGCCGCGGGTTTCAGGGCACCGATCAGGATATCAGCTATTGGGCGCCGGCAGGGAATTCCGGTGATGATACCCGCCGGGGATATACCAACAAAATCAAGATCGGGCTGGTCCGGTACATTGCCACTACCCCACTGATTAGCCGTATCATTGTGGATTATGATTTTGATGAAGAAGCCATCATCAGGGAAAACGCTCTTGAGCCGCCCATTGATCCATGGAACAGTTGGGTGTTCGAAATCTATGGTGGGGGAAACTTCCGCATTGAGGAAAAACAACGCAATTACTCTTCCCGGTTTGGGTTTTTTGCCGACAGGATAACTGCTGACTGGAAGGTTCGTTTCAGGCCATACTTTAACTTCAGCCAAAGAACCTTTTTTACGGAAAATGACACCATCATCAGCAAATCGCACCGGCACGGACATCAGGCATATGTTGTTAAAAGTATCAATGACCATTGGTCTGTCGGCATCTTTAACTCCAGCCTTTCCAGCACCTTTCACAATATGCGATTCAATTTTGAGTTGTTGCCCGCAGTAGAATACAGCCTTTTCCCCTATGATGAAGCAACGCGGCGTTCCATCACATTTGCCTACAGAATGGGCTATGGCTATCACGATTACATGGAAACCACCATTTTTGCCAAAGAAAATGAGTTTCTCTGGTCACAGTCGGTGGAAGCAGCCGCCCGTTTTCAGCAGCCATGGGGAAATTTTCGCGCAGGCATAACCGGATCCCACTTTTTTCATGACTTATCCATTAACCGTGCTGAAATCTTTGCCAATGTGAACCTCAGAATCTTCCAGGGGTTTTCGCTGAACGTTCAGACAAACATCAATCTGATCAATGACTTGCTGGCTATTCCGGCAGGTGACCTGACCATCGAGGAAATCCTTCTCGAACAATCACAACAATCCACCAATTATATGGTTTCGGGTAGCATTGGGCTAAGCTATACTTTCGGATCGGAGTTCAGTGCGGCTTTTAACCCGCGATTGTAGTTTGGGAAATCGGCCGAAGGATATCCGTTTTCACAATATTTTTGCTGAAAATTGAATCATCCAAAACTTCTTTTCTTTAAATTTACATATGCATACAGGGGAGTAATAGTCTTCCGGGAATTGCATGTATGATAATGCTTTAGGCGTATTTTAAAAACCCAAAAATCATGGATACCAAATACAGTATATATAATTGTCACATCCACACTTTTAGAAGGGAAGATGTGCCGCGGGGATTTCTCCCTGCCGGCCTGGTAGGTATTTTGAATACCAGGTTGGGTTTTTGGCTTGTATCAAAAACGCTCGATGTATTTTTTAAAGTGTCTGATGAAAACATTTACCAGAAATATTTGCAGTTTATTGATGTGGGATCGCTGCCATCCCAGGAAGAAATTTTTCTCAGGTGTTATAAACAATATCCTAAAAACGCAAGGTTTTTTATTCATGCCATAGATATGCGATACATGAACGCGGGATTGATTCCGCGCGAATACCAGGATCAGTTGGGGGAGCTGGAGGCACTGTATAACAAGTATCCTGATAACATCATACCATTTATCCAGGTGGATCCGAGGCGCCCGGACGGTTACCAACTATTCAGAGACGCCATGGAGAAAGGTTTTCGGGGAGTGAAGCTTTATCCTGCGATGGGTCATACGGTAAGCGATAAAAATCTGATACCGGTTTATGAGTATTGCAATGCAAACAAGATTCCTGTATTGGTTCATTGTGGCCCGCAGTCACCTGTAAATTACAGAACATCTGCACGAAGGCTGAAGAAAATGCTGGATGATGCAGGAATACCCTATGCGCCGAACTTTAAGGCAAAAGAGCTTGCCGCCCAGTTTGGCCATCCGGTGTTATACATTCCCATCCTGGAAAAATATCCAGACATGCATATTTGTTTTGCCCACTGGGGGTCTGAAGTTTCATGGGACAGATACCTGGAGGATCCGGCCGATGGCAATAACTGGTTTCACATCATCAGGTTTATGTTGGAAAAATATCCGAACCTTTATACAGATATATCCTTTACCCTGCATAATGAATCTTATTTCCCGGTTTTGAAAGTATTTTTGGAGGATGACAGGATCAGGCCGAAGGTTTTATTCGGCACTGATTATTATATGGTTAAGACCCGGTCGCCTGAAAAAAAGTTTGGGTTTGATATCCGGGCATTTTTGGGGGAAGGTCTTTTTCGTGCCATTGCCCATGACAATCCCAGGCGTTTTTTACACGATCATCCTGAATGATGACCACCGGAGGGGTCGTCTGAAAAATTGGAATAAAAAAAGGAGCTGCTTTATACAAACAGCCCCTTTGGAAACGAACAAAGCAAAACCTACTCAGCGTAGTCCATTTTCGCATAGCGCATATACATATTATAGCGCCAGCGTGCATTTTCTTCGGCGGTTTTGAAAATTTCGCCGGCTTCTCTTGGGAATGCTTTTTTCAGCGAGCTAAACCTCACCTCCGAGTCAAGGAAGTCCTGGAATTTGCTCCAGTCCGGTTCTTTGCTGTCCATCTGGAAAGGATTTTTGCCTTCTGCCTCCAGCATTGGGTTGTAGCGGTAGAGTTGCCAGTAACCGGCTTCAACAGCATCCTTAGTCTGCTGCTGGGTGCTACCCATACCCTTTCTGAGACCATGGTTAATACATGGTGAATAAGCGATAATAACGCTGGGGCCGGGATAAGCTTCCGCCTCCCTGATGGCTTTCAGGAACTGATTTTGGTTGGCACCCATACCAACCTGTGCCACATAAACATACCCATAGGTCATGGCCATAAGACCCAAATCTTTTTTCCTGATTCGCTTACCGGCAGCTGCAAATTTCGCGATTGCCCCTATTGGAGTAGCTTTGGAAGCCTGACCACCGGTATTGGAATATACTTCGGTATCCATTACAAGCAAGTTTACGTCTTCTCCGGTGGCGATTACATGATCCAGCCCGCCAAATCCGATATCATACGCCCATCCGTCACCACCAAACATCCATACTGATTTTTTCACCAGGTACTGTTTGAGGTCAAGGATTTGTTTTGTGATGGGGCTTTTTTCCTTTTCAAGCGCTGCAACAACCTTTTCAGAAGCTTCCCTGGATTTATCACCATCATTTTTGTTTTCAAGCCATTCCTTAAATGCTTCGCGGGTTTCATTCTTTAACTCGCCGTCCATGGCCGATTCCATCAGTCTGGCTATCCGTTCGCGCAGTTTATTTACCCCGGTGGCCATCCCAAAACCGTATTCAGCATTGTCTTCAAACAGGGAGTTTGCCCAGGCGGGCCCTTTCCCGTCTTTGTTGATAGTATAAGGTGTGGCCGGCGCCGAACCACCATAGATTGATGAACATCCGGTGGCATTGGCGATCATCATTCGATCACCATACAATTGCGTAATCAGTTTGATGTAAGGTGTTTCACCGCATCCTGCACATGCTCCGCTAAACTCAAAGAGGGGTTGTGCAAACTGGCTGTTTTTGACTGATTGGTATTTATTCAGGAGGGTATCTTTGTATGATACATTCTGTGACACCCAGTCCCAATGCTTGTCTTCATGCATCTGGTCGTCCAGCAGCTTCATTTCCAACGCTTTTTCCTTGGATGGACAAACATCCAAACAGTTGCCGCAACCGGTACAGTCGAGCGGGCTGATTTGCATGCGATACATGAGTCCGGCAAGTGATTTTCCTTTGGCTTCAACCACTTCAAGGGTCTTCGGTGCTGCTTTCATTTCTTTTTCATCCAACAGGAATGGCCTGATCACGGAATGCGGACAAACATAAGCGCACTGGTTACACTGGATACAGTTTTCCTTAATCCATTCGGGCACATGCACGGCAATACCGCGTTTTTCATAGGCAGTTGTTCCGGGTGGGAATGTGCCGTCTTCCCTGTTCAGGAAGGCACTGACGGGCAGGTCATCACCCTTTTGGCTGTTGATGGGATAAACAATATTGCGTATAAACTCCGGTACATCCTGTTTCAGTTTCAGCACCACTTCAGGACTGGCCTTTTTCCAATCAGCGGGAATCTCAATTTTTTCAACATTACCACCTTCATCCACGGCTGCATTGTTCATCTTCACAATCTCCTCCCCTTTCCGGCCATAGGTTTTGTAAATGGCGTCCTTCATTTCATTCACTGCCTTCTCATAGGGGATCACCTCCGCCAGTTTAAAGAAGGAACTTTGCATGATGGTGTTGGTTCTGCCTCCCAGGCCGATGCGCTCAGCAATTTCTGTTGCATTGATGATATAGAATTGAATATCATTATCGACCATGTATCGTTTCATGTGGTCGGGGATACGCTTTTTTGTTTCTTCGGCATCCCAGATGGAGTTCAGCAAAAAGATTCCTCCTTTTTTCAGGCCTTTGAGCATGTCGTATTTTTCCA
>SL_3KL_010_SEDDRAFT_10000286_pt1 | contig 39100 bp, 29 predicted proteins | sample SodLakKL_010_SED_2_FD_10381 | JGI IMG/M metagenome (IMG submission 10381) | reverse complement strand
AGCATCACTTTCCCGAAGAATATCGTTCAAACTGGTTCCGTGATAACCTTTGGCCTGAACCAGCCTGGCTGTTGTTTCGATCATTTTTTTGCGTGTATTGGTTGCCATAGTGAATAATCAGGATTTTATTTGACAAAATATGATGATCGGTCTATTTTATATGACGACCGGTCTACTAATTCCAGATTGCAGTATATTAAAATCGGCCGGTCGAAACAATACAATGTTAAGAGAAAGTTGGAGGAGATTATGGAAGATGTACAAACAGATGTTATATCATGGCAAATCAGCGGCAACAGCCCGGCAGCTTATGAGAAATATCTCGTTCCCGGTTTTTTTAAACCCTGGGCAGAAACACTTACAAACCTGGTTTCACCCGCTCCGGGAAGTGATGTTCTTGATGTGGCATGCGGTACTGGAATTGTCGCACGAACGGTATCATCAACAGTAAAACAAGATGTTCGGGTAACAGGGCTCGATAACAATCCTGAGATGCTGAAACACGCCTCAGAATTATCTGAAAGTTCAGGATTGGAGATCAATTGGAAACAGGGGGAAGCAGAGCAACTCCCATTTAAAGATCATCGTTTCGATTACCTGTTTTGTCAGCAGGGAATGCAGTTTTTCGCTGAACCTCCACAGGTATTGAAGGAAATGCACAGAGTTCTGAAACCCGGAGGCAGATTGGCACTCAACATTATACGATCGATCGATTATCATCCCGCATTTGAGATTTTGGCAGATGAACTTGAAAAACATGTCGGCGAAACAGCCGGAAACATGATGCGGGCTCCATTCGCCGAATGGGATCAGAAAACGATCAGGAGTATGGTTGAAGACGCCGGATTTGAAAATCTGTTACTCCACATTGACATTATTTCGATGCGGTTTCCCTCACCGGAAGAGTTTCTGAGGCGCGAGGCCGTCAGCTCTCCGCTTGCAGGTGAGATGGAATCGCTGGAAACGGATATACGAAATCAACTGATCGACGATTTAAATCGGTCTCTTGAATCGTATCAGGACGACAATGGTGTCGTTTTTCCGATGGAAACCGTGATGATTGTAGCTGATAAAAAAGAATTTTAATCACTAATAAAAAGAAGGAGTCACAATGAAACGCGACTATTTTTTTGGATCGATTATTACCATTCTGTCTCTCATTTTTGTGATGAGTTTTGATCAAGAACCGGACGAACCGGATGCCCATGTAATCGTTGAATGGAATGAGCTGATCATATCCACAGCAGCCGAAGTGGACAGATTTCAAACCCTGCACGGCAACCGGGCCGTTCCGCTCATGCAGCTGGCCGTTCACGATGCACTCAATGCCATTGTTCCGGTTTATGAACAGTATGCATTTACAGAGTCACATCCCGATGCCCATCCAATTGCCGCCGCTTCGCAGGCAGCCCATGATGTGATGGCTGAGATATTCCCGGATCATGCCGAATCAGCCGCAGAGCTCCATCAAAAATGGATGGAACGGGTTCCAGATAACAACGCCGCGAAAGAAGGTGTCCGGGTAGGACAAAAATCAGCGCAAGCCATTTTAGAACTTCGGGAGAATTCTGGCTACGATTCATCAGGCGAATATATTCCCGGAAATGAACCGGGTGTGTATCGAATCACACCACCATTTGATGAACCGATCGGAATTGGCTGGCCGGATACAGAGCCGCTGAGTATGACATCGCCCGATCAGTTCCGTCCGGGTCCGCCGCCTGCCCTAGAGAGTGAAACCTATGCCCGGGATTTCAATGAAGTAAAACGTTATGGCAGCAAAAACAGTGAAGTTCGCACAGACGATCAGACCCATGTTGGGTACTGGTTTGCAGAATATCCCACCGTTGCTTACCCCGATTTTGTCCGAAACTATGTTGTTGAAAATGATATCCATCCCTGGCGTGCAGCCCGCCTGTTTGCACTTCTGGCTATCGATAATTTCGATGGGCTGATCTCTGTATTCGACGCAAAATATGAGTACACGTTTTGGCGTCCCTATACGGCAATCCGCAATGCAGAAAACGATGGGAATCCGCAGACGCAATCCGATCCAGACTGGGAACCGGAGATGACGACCGCCCCGCACCCCGATTATCCGGCGGCACTTTCTACACTCTGTGCGGGAGGAGCTGAAGTTCTCAAGGATTTTTTTGGTACATCTGACATCCGGTATTCAAGAGAAGCGGGTAGCGTACCCGAGGGAACCCCTGCCGAGCGCTCATACAATACGATCGACGAAGCAGTGATTGACTGTGAAAATTCCCGCATCTACAATGGTTTCCATTTCCGCACGGGGATTGAAGTAGGTTCAGAAATGGGGCGTGAGAGGGCACAGCATTTGCTCGAAAACCATCTTGCAAGGAGGCCGGGTGTCGAATATCCGGAACTTGAAGGTTTTTAATCTTAAGATTATCTGTGATACATCTTATCAAAGATGCCAGTGAATATCTTCCGGTGATGGATGAGAATGTTTCATATGCGGGATTTGTCATTAAAACTGGCTTGAATCACGTTGCAGAATCTCTGATTTATTACCTAACTATTCAATTTAGCAGGTCATTCGTACCCAATTCATGTGTCAGAAAGCGAAAGCTGGAGGCAAAGATTTTGAAAAGTCGAATTGTGAAGAGCCCTGTAAAGACCTGAAGGGTCAGTCCGTGGAACTGAAGCGAGAGTTAAATGAATTGGTGGTGCTTTGTGCGTGGGATATTATTTCGACTATCTAAGCGTCTATTGTTCCTCACTGTCGAACAGAGAATTAGGCATTATTAAAAATAATGATAGAGCTAAGTTGTTTTTTCGGCTATATATAGTAGAAGTACCTTATTAAATAAATCAGAAGAGTAACTAAATTAAATCTACTATGAATAGTTCTGACCTTTTAGATGGAATGTATGGAAATATACAGGAGACAATCGAGCGGGGTTCTCCTGACAATGTTGACTTTCACTATTTTCTTCCGCCAATTCCGTTTGGACCCGAACTTGCGGCATTTATGAGAATTGGGCCTTCACCAGAATCAGTCGATAACAAAGATGAAGATGGGAATGTGCGATTCACAATAAATGATATGGCAAGAAGTGCAGTCAATTTTGCATCAATGGTTGATTATATCCCTTCAATCGACCAAAACCTGACGGCCACAGCAGATGAGGAAGAATCAAACGAAGGCGGGGCTGTTGTTGACTTAAATTCGCTGATATCCAGCGGACGGGCTGTATCAAAAATTTACAATGCTGTACTTAATAATTGCATGGTCATCAACAACTCGATGTCTGAAGAAGATGAAAAAAGGCTTGATAAGTTACGTTCGGCACTCTACAAAGAGCCGAAACCTGCCGATGAAGAGTCGGGCGATGACGACCTGCTTGAATCGTTAGAAAGTGATGAAGATGATTTTGATCTTGATGCATTATTGGGTGACGATGGAGTGGATGCCGGTGATTTTGTTGAAAGCCCAGACAAACTGGCTGAGCCAACAAGAATTATGCAGGTATACCAGGCACTTCAAACCAACTATCAGCAAACAAAACTAAAAGTACTTGATCAGCTCCAGAATATCTCGCCAAACGACCCAAACGCCGGTGTACGTACTCGTTTACTTCAGAAAAAAATTCGTTCAGCCGAGCGCCGATGGGAAGCCCAGGGCCGGAAAACCCAGGTTGAATCAATCAAAGCGCGGATTGCTCAGCTTTCACGTTCAGGAATGCCACAATATCTGGATGATTTGAGAGCCCGTTTAAACGCGAACAGGTTAACTGCATCCGTATTCGCATCGGAAGAGGGGGGCGCGTCGCTGCTCACAGAAGACGCACACTACACAGCATTGCGTCCAAATGGTATACTCGACTCTACCGGGATGGAAATATCAATCTCAAAGTCTGATGCTACAAGTACGCGTTTCAGAGACAGGTCGTCGTCTTCAGGAAGAGTGCGTGGCATTATACCGTCAATACCTTTGTTCGGAAGTGCAAGAGGAAGCAGATCGAGTAGTCAGTTCGAGAGAGAATTTTTCTCAAACGATTTCAAAATAGAATTCGAAATTGTACAGGGAATTATTGACCGGCCGTGGCTCGACCTGGCTTTTCTGGAATCATCGGCATACACCACTGTGCGGCCGGGTACAGATGAAGCGCTCGATAAGGTGAACGACATCGTGACTCTGTCTGATGGAGAAGACCCGCCCGGAGGAGTGATGCCCTTAATTCCGATGACCGCATACTTTGTTCGGAACCTGACCCTCTCCACAAGTATGACGCAAAGGACTTTTGAAAGTGAACGAGAGAAAATATCCGGCAGAGCAGGTGTTTCGTTTCTCGGCTTTGGCGCCAGTGGGCGGCACACGAATGAGACAATCAATTCCGAGTCCAGACGAGAAGGAGAGGAAGGAAAAATCCGGATGGATGGGTTGTTTCTGATCGGGTTTGCGAGTCGTTATCTCGGTAAAGCGCCAAATCCCGACTTTGAGAGTTACCCAAATGAGGACGACTGGATTTAACCGATGAGTTTCACCATATAACCACGTGAACATGAATTCACTTATAGAAGATCAGATAGCAGTTTGCAGAGCCGCAATTGCAGCCACAATTAGTGATCGCCTGGGTATGCCGTTTGCCCGACCCTACATGGCTTCGGCCGGTGATACAGGGGGAAAGAGTTATTTTTCAATTTGCTCCAACCCTCCGGCCGGACCCGTAGGGTACCCGTTGGAAACCGAACTCCTGCCACTCGAAGCCATTATGCGTGATGCAGAAATCGTAGCTCGATCGGAAGAGAGTTCGGAAGACCGCGGCATGACGGCTGCCGATCACACACTGGAAAGGATCAATGCTTTCGTTCATGATCAGTTGATCAACCCGGCACTTCCGCTTAGCCCGGCCACTCCATCCGTAACATCCGTACGGCCTGTTAACAGGATTTACGGTGAGATACTTAAACGTGCTGCTTTTGCCGGGAGTGTAGTTGCATCATCCGAGCGTTATAGAGAGGCAGAAGCTTTACTGTTTGAGGATGGCGCAAGGAGTAAAGCATATGAAACATACCTCGACTATGAAGAGCGAATCCAAAAAGAGCAGAACAAATTGGTAGATCTCGGGGATGATTCCGAACAAAGGGGAAAAATAGAACAGCGGATCGAACGGCTGAAAGCCGAGTGGATCGGTTTGGGCCGGAAAAACGAAATCGAGAGGGCGTTTCGCACTTTGCAGGAGGAATCAGCTTCTGCGGGGTTCGAAAATGAACGACAAGCTCTGCTCGAACGGTATAAGGCTGGAGAAAAAGTGCGTATTGATGCGGATGGACAACTCAGTTACGCCAAGGCTCAGCTTGTGCCGCTTTCACCATTATTCAACGAAGAGAGCGGCACGCAATGGCAGCAGGTCGGGTTGAAGGCTGATGATGTCAGGCAAAGTGTTGACCTGGACATCAGGGACCTGATTGGTATTTCAGGAGATCAGCTCGAGCGGGCAACTGAGCAAATGCGCCACCTCACGTTCGAATACCTTGTTTGCAGCATCCGGCGTGATTGGCTTGATACGTCGTTTTTTACGGAACGCTACTGGCGGTTGGATTCGGATGATGAGCCGATATCCGACGGAAAAGGCGGAGGCCGGCTTCCCACCCTGCCAATGAAGATCATTTTTATACGCGATGCAGAAGCTGTATTTGAGGGAGATATAGTTGCTGACTTTGGAGATGAGGCCGATACAGAGGCATCGGACCAGTCTATGCTCCGAACCATGCAGGTATTGCCGGACAGGGAAGACGACCCTGAAGAAGAGGATCCTGAATTGATTAAAGCGGCAAAAAAAGCCGGGCTCTCATCTTCTCTGAATTTGCTTAATCGGGAGACAAAACGCGCCGTATCCAGGCCGGCGAGACAAGTCATGACCGTATCACACGATGACGATGAGAGGGACAGTCAAAAAAAGTCGGGAAACCGGAAGCGACGTACTTCCCAGGCAAAGAAAACGGCGAGAACACCCAGAATAAAGGCAGTGGCCGCTGAAAGATCAGGCGGCAGCAACGCTCCTCAAAAGCGCAGAGCAACAGCCGATACGATCCGGCCGAGTGCGGCAATAAAACAGACTGCAAGAAGCAGAAGTTCAAGCTCAAGCCGTGAGGAAAGAACCCGTGGCAGGCGGAGCCGGACCCGCCGAAGTTCAGACCGCGATTCGAATCCACGAGTCAGAGATCACCGAAGTCGCTCAAGGTCAGATCGTGATTCAAATCCACGAGTCAGAGATCACCGAAGTCGCTCAAGGTCAGATCGTGATTCAAATCCACGAAGAAGGGATCACCGCAGTTCAAGCCGTGATGAACGCTCGCGCGACCGAAATAACAGAGAGCGGCATACGGCTCGGGCAAGGCGGGGGCGCTCGGCAGAACGAAGCAGGCCTGCTGCCCGCCGGCTTATTATTACCGGAGAGATTGTTGCCAGTGAGGAACATGCCGAAATCCTTGACGGAGTATCACTGAATTATTTTCGCAGTGAGGGGCGTAAAAAACAACATCGTGTCTCTCTGAAACGCTCTTCGAATACACGACTGACCTTTGAAGAACGTACTAGCTGGCGGGGCGAGGATGTACCTCTTTTCGAATTTATTCTGAAAGATGAAGAAGGCGATGAACTGGATCGCCGGATTGCCGAGCCCGAAGAGGATGAATCAACGATAGAGCTGAAGTGGACAGTCACAGAAGAACCGGTTTTGATTGAACTGGCGGGGAAACATACCCCGACGCTTCACGGGTACGGAATGGAAATTGTACCACCCTGTCCGGATCCCGATGAAAGCCTTGAGTGGCATTAATCTAAAATCATTAATCAAATTAAACAAAGAGAGCATTATATGACTGATAACTTAAACATTTATAAAGTAGATGCATCGGCACTTAATCTTCGGTCAAAGCCACACGTTGCATCAAATAATTTGATTGCTACTCTGCCTAACGGACACAATGTCCGAAAAGTTGGTTCGGCAGAGGAAGAAGGCTGGGTGATGGTGTCAACCGAATTGGACGGAGAGTCGCTGACGGGGTTTGTGGGTGAGCGTTTTCTGGCACCAGTACGCGAGGCCGATGTATCGGAAACTCAGTCTGGTGCAATCTACCAGGTTGAAGCTACGGCACTTAACCTTCGAAGCAAGCCACACGTACGGGCAAACACACGGATGGCCACTCTGCCGAACGGACATAAAGTGCAAAAAGTTGGTTCTGCAGAAGAAGAGGGCTGGGTGATGGTGACAACCGAATTGGATGGAAAATCACTGACCGGATTTGTGGGTGAACGTTTTCTGGTACCTGTGCTTGATTTTGACGACCCGGAAACGGTGAAGGGTGTAACAGAAGTTCATTTGAGGGAAGACAATCCCCGTGTAAGGCGGGATGTGGACGGTGGAAGAGCATACCCTCTTGGTGAACCAAATCGTCCGACGCGCGATCCGGATGAGACTCGGGAAGAACAACGTTCTTCGCTTGCCACGATTATTGATTGGCTCGATGTCGAGAATAACGCACGCTATCTTGCCTCCGGAAACCGTACATTTTGCAATATCTATGCCCACGATTATTGCTACCTGTCTAATGTTTATCTGCCCCGGGTTTGGTGGCGCGAAAGAGCTTTGATGAGACTGGAAACCGGAAAAGATGTCAGGCCCATTTATGATAAAACCCTGAGGGAATTAAATGCAAACAGCTTGTTTGAATGGTTGAAGGAATGGGGGGCTCAGTTCGGCTGGGAACATGTTTTTAACCTGGATGAATTACAGGATAATGTTAATGATGGCGGGGTAGGAGTGATCGTTGCTCAAAGAAAAGAATTGAATGCACCGGGACATATATCAGTAGTGGTGCCGGAGACCGGGGAGCACAAAGCATTTCGCCGAAACGGGAACGTAACACGTCCGCTTCAAAGCCAGGCAGGGAGTCAAAATTTCAAGTATGGCACGACTCACTGGTGGACTCATCAACGCTTCCGGGATTTTGCATACTGGATTGTGCCAGCCAAAGAATCCAATGGCAACGGGTTAGTTGATACACATACAGACAACAGAACAACCGGTGTTGTTACCGAAGATGCACTGCGACTGGTTTATCCAAGTAGTAATATTTCTGAACAAGGCTTATCGAAAATTGCGAAAGAGTTGAATCGCAACCTTGAACGTGGGGCCATAAATACCGAATTTCGCTTTGCTCATTTTATGGCTCAGATAATACATGAAACCGGACCGAACTTGCGCCTCGAAGAAAACATGAATTATTCGGTTGAAGCTCTTAAAAGAATTTTTTCGTACTACAAAAGGAACCCTGATCAAGCTGAATTACATGGCAGAAAAGAAGGGCAGGCTGCTGATCAAGAAGCAATTGCCAACCACGCATATGCCAACCGAATTGGAAATGGTGATCCCCAAAGTGGTGACGGGTGGCGCTATCGCGGCCGTGGTATGATACAGCTTACGGGCCGAGATAATTACGCAGCTTTTACTGAAGCGCACCAAAATATATGGGGAGAACATATCAATTTTGTTAATGAGCCAGACTTGTTGACAAGGGAAGTCTACGCTGTGCGATCTGCATTGGAGTATTGGCTCCGGAGAGAGTTGTATCAAATTGCTGATCAAGGCGGTGTCCGTTCTGTAACTGATCAAATAACCAATAGAATAAATCCGGGAACAGACGACAACTCAAGAGAACGGCGCCATGCCAACCTGCGATCTATTATCGACAACGGGGTTTTCAAAAACCTTGTGTAAAGATTGTTTTAAGCTGTTTTCATAACCTGTGGGTTGAGGAATGGGTTAATTCGTAAATCATAAATCAATCCCCCTCATCTTTTTCCCGCGACAAAGGCATCTCTGTGGGGCAGGGTTACGCAGGTCAATTCGCTGGGTCTAGCAGACATTCAGAGCTCATCTATTCATTGCGCGTTCAATAAATGAGCCAGCGAAGCGAAAATCAGCGCTAAATTCTGACAGGTTTTAATGATTACTGAAAATGATAAAAAAACTTCATTGTTTTGGCTTTGTTTTATACAAGATAGCATTGAAAATTTGAGGCCCGGTAAGTTTAATAATCACCGGGTTATGAACCGTTTTTTTAAAATTGTTTTTACGGTTTGTGTCGGAACTGCTCTTGACAGAATAGACAAAGTAATCACTGTCCTATTTGCAGATTTCTCGAGTTTTTAACCTGTAAATAAATATAGAACCTTGAAGGTAAAATGAACTCTTATGAAAAAGGAAGCTGATATACCCAAAACAAAAGGCAGAATTCATCACGCAACCTCGAAGGATGGAACCCCGGTAGCCGCCCGGGTTCTCGGGAAGGGACCGCACGTGATATTCCTGCCGGCTGGACCGGGTGATAGTGAGCTTAGCTGGCGTCATGTATCTGAACATCTGGGCAATCACTGCACCTGTCATCTGCTCGAAACCCGCGGACGCGGCCAGAGTGATGATGATCCCGATCATTCACCTGATCGTCTTGTTGAAGATGTACTGGCGTATGCACAAAGTATTGGTGATAAAGCAGGCGTTGTGGGATGGGGCAGCGCTCTCTGGGCAAGAGTTGCAACACGAAATCCGAAAGAGATTTTTGCCGCTGCCGTGTATGAACCGGGCGCCGGTGAAGTGATGGCTCCTGAAACCGGCAAGAGAATGGGTGAGACGTTTGGCAAGGTCGGAAAGCTTGCAGCAGAAGGAAAACTGACTGAGGCCGCCCTGACGTTCATCGAAAATTGCGATATGATCTACTCGCAGGAGGATATCGACAATGGCGCTCCTGAAAATTTTTGGAACGCTGCGGCTGAACGGCTTCCTCTCTTTATGCAGGAAAGCAAACAGGCCTCTGGGTCGGGTCCCGGCGCCACATCTCCGGAAACACTCGGCAATATTAAGATGCCAGTGCTGATCCTGCATGGCGATCGCACCAGCCGGTGGTTCAATGATTCGGTTCAGCATGTAGCCGGTCACATAACTAATAATAAACTGCATCTGATACCCGGAGCCGCACATTTTGGCCCTATCACACATGCAGAGGCAGTTGCCGATGCAATGGCCGGTTTTTTCCATAAGATTCATGTAAAGATCTGACAGCCGGTGGGCCGCCATTAAATTTGTGTTAAGTGTATATAATTATGTTTAATCAGGAACCCTTCGGCCTTTAAAAAATTGGCGAATTGAGGGAACAGGTGTATCTGCGGAGATATTATTTCATACCGGTGATGAACTTGTTATACTGCATTCTATCAATCCATACGTAGGCACATTTCACTACATTAATTTATGTAATGAATTTCTTGATAGAACCGGTTTTAACTGCGATTCTTCTTGTGCTCATTCTCGGGGTCGTGCTTTATGTGAATCCATCACGCCGTTATGGGATTATTGCGCTATTTCTTGCGCTGTTTGCACTGGATTTTACATTTACCAGGCTTTTTGGCGTGTATGATATTCTGGCAATACCAGGTACAAACTGGAACTGGACCGGAAAGTTGCTCAGCTTCTCCTGGGCTTTTCTGTTTGTGTACTTTAGTTTCCTTTCATTCCGGGAAGTTGGGTTTACCATCAAACAGCGACCCGGATCGGTTCAATCTGCCGTTGTCATTACCGCAATCATTTTTGTGTTCAGCCTGGCCATTGGCTTTACATTAACAGAAGAGATGGACTTTAGCCCGGAAACACTATTTTTCTACCTTACAATGCCAGGTTTAGCTGAGGAAATGGCCTACCGAGGAGTATTTCTTGCCCTGCTGCATCGGGCACTCTCAGCAGGCGGAGATAGTCCATACAATTGGTGGCCTGCCATCATCACAACCCTGGCATTTGCATTGATGCATCCTTTCTTTGAGTTGGACGGCTGGAGTATCTCATTCAACTTTGCAAACCTGATTCTTCCATTACTTGGCGGAGCTGCTTATGTCTGGTTACGCGAGCACACGGGCAGCCTGGTATTTCCGATTATCGCGCACAACCTAAGTAATACATCTTTTTATTTAATGGGTGTGTTTTAACTTAAGAGTGGTATAATTGCCAAACCGTTTACAAGCTTCCATAAGCTGAAGAAGCTGTAATAAATTCACCAATAACTTTATTCGCTTTTGGAATAAAATTTATTTTATTGATTACATCCGGTAATCTTATGTGAACTCTTTTATGCAAACGGCCGCCAATCAGCAATGGAGTGCAGCGAAGAAATTTTTCTTCCGGTTCACCTGCATTTATATACCGATCTATGTTTTTTCGGATGCATTTCCCTTCATAGCCGGGTTTAACCAGATCGGGCAGTTGCTGAACTCGCTGGGCGTGTGGGCAGGAACGGAGATAATGGGAATTGAAGGCCCCATCAACACAAGCTTTACCGGCAGTGGAGACCGCACCATCGATTATATCAATCTGCTGGTTTTTAACATGCTGGCTCTGTTTGGCAGTGCTATCTGGACTGTTCTGGACCGCAACCGAGGGCATTACGAAAACCTTGTTTATTGGATCCGATTATTGGTGCGATACTATCTTTTTGCAGTTCTGTTTTCGTACGGTATTGTGAAGGTAATCAAAACACAGTTTCCCTTTCCCGATCTTTGGCGGTTCCTTCAGCCGTTCGGTGATGCTTCCCCGATGGGCCTTGCGTGGACGTTTATGGGCTACTCAAAGCCTTACACCTTTTTTGCCGGGTTGATGGAAATCATTCCGGCGCTGCTGCTCCTATTCCGAAAAACAACTACGCTGGGGGCGCTCATCTCGGTTGGTGTGATGACAAACGTGGTGGTGATGAATTTCAGCTACGATATTCCCGTAAAACTTTTTTCCATGCACATTGTACTGTTCAGCCTTTTTCTGCTGGCATTTGATGGAAGGCGCATTCTAAACGTTCTTGTGCTGAATAAAACTGCCAGGGCTGTTGATTATAAGCCTGTATTTACGGATAAGAGACATCGGTATGCGGCTCTCGTGTTCAAAGTACTGTTTATTGCTTCAATTATCATTCCGAATACAAAGAACACGTGGGTCTGGTACCAGCAGTTGGAAAGCCGGGCGGAGAATGTGCCACTTTATGGTATATGGGAGGTGGAAGAATTTATTAGGAACGACGAATCAGTTCCTCCTCTTATCACAGATGATGAGCGCTGGCACTATCTTATTTTCGAACATCCTGACAGAGCTGTAATTATTCGTACAAACCAGGATAGAGATCATTTTAGTGCACAGGTTGATACCACAGGTCAAACGATCGCACTGAGCCGGCAAAATGTATCAAAGTTTTTCAGCTATGAAAAAACGGATTCTGTACTGGTGCTGACAGGCGAAAGAGAGGATGAAACCCATACGATTACACTCCACCATTTCGATATGGAAAATTTCAGATTAATAGACCGGGGATTTAACTGGATCAACGAATTTCCATTTAATCGCTGATGAATCAAATAGAAAACCACTACAGCAGCGAAAATCTCATGAACGCAATTCTTGACGCACTAAGGGAATCAGAACCTGTCATACACGTTGGCCTGTAAATTGGCCCAATGGGTAATAGTGAAAAAGGATACCTCTTCAATATTACCATTCCATATCCAACCTATTCAACGTTGTGGTGCAGGGTATGCTGTTTAAACAGGCAGCTTATGCATTCAGCAACATGATATGATTTTGCCATTTTTTTGGCTTTTGATTTATAGAGAAGCCAAGTGAAAATATACATGGTATGGTATTCAGAGAGCCTCATATCAAACTATGTGAATCAGAAAACAATCAAAAACTATGATAGACCGCGTATTCAATGCCGAAGTAAAAAAATCTTCGCATACAATTACATTTTGTGCTGACCAGATAACCACTATTCCTAACAGGAGTGCACAATGACTGAAAAATGTGATACTTGCATCGTGGGGGCTGGAATCTCCGGTTTGAACGCACTGTTCGTCGCCAGTCGGTATCTATCCCGCGATCAAAGAGTTATCTTGATTGATCGTCGTTCCCGTGCAGGCGGTATGTGGGTCGACACCTACGATTATGTCCGCCTCCATCAGCCTCATCCGTTCTTCACTGCAGGGAACATCGAGTGGACCCTCGACAAGGAACGGGAATACCTCGCGAACAGGGAGGAGGTCCTTGACCATCTGCGCCACTGTCTGGAGGAGATTAAGCAGCGCGTCCGGGTCACTGAGCTGTTCGGCTGTGAGTTCGAGAATGCCGAGGAGATCGGTGAGAAGGTGCAGATCACCTGCCGCTCCGGCGATGGTCGCACAGTCGAGATCGAGGCTGACCGGCTGATCAAGGCATATGGGCAGAGGGTCGACACGAACGCGCCGCTCAACCTGTCGAGCGCACACGCCCGCTCAGTCTCACCGGATTTCTTCGATGTGCGGGAGTCGGAGATGCAGAATAGTGACGCGCCCGTATGGATCGTTGGCGGCGGGAAGACCGGCATCGACACGGCCCATGCGCTGATCAACGAGCAGCCCGGCAGAGAGGTCAATCTGATTGCCGGACCGGGCACGCTCTTCATGAGCCGGGATCGTCTGTTCCCCAGTGGAGTGCGCCGGTGGTATAAGGGCGAGCCCCTCAGTTCGGTCTTCAGGGAGATGGCGCACCGATTCGACGGTACGAACGAAACCGATGTCATGGACTGGTTTCGTAACAATCACGGGATCTCGCTGACACCGGAGACCGGAAACTTCCTGGGGGCGATTCTCTCGGAATCCGAGAAGGAGACCATCGCGACGGGCCTGAATGAGGTCGTCATGGACTACCTCACCGACGTGGTCGATAGTGATGGCGGTGCCGAGGTGGTTCTCCGGTCCGGAGACACACTGCCCTTCGAGCTCGGCAGCTGGGTGATCAACTGCACTGGATATATTGGCCGCTCCGAGCATCCTTACGAGCCCTACGTATCGGCCAACGGCAGGGTCCTGTCGATCCAGAACCGTTCGGTGCCGATCCCCTTTCCCCTGGGCGGTGGCTCCGCGTACTATCTCAGCCACCTGCTGTTTCTCGGCAAACTGGCCCAGGTTCCACTCTATGCGATGGACACAGAGGAGATGCGCCGGAAGGCCCCTCAGTACGTGATAGTCGCCGTGATGAGCTCGCTTCATTTCTACAACCTCAGTCTTATCGCGGAGGCACTCCCGGGCAAACGGTTTACGAAGATGATCTCCCAGTACGGACTCGATTTCAACCGCTGGTACCCGCTTCCACGGCGTCTGCGGGCATCGGCCGGATTCATGCTAAATCACAAGCGCGACCGCAAGCACTACAAGCGGGCACTGGACACCGTAGCAGAGCGTTTCGGCGTCCGCTGTGGACCGGTAGTAAATGCCGGGTATTGAGACTATTTCCGCATTACGTAATAATCATTCTGGATGTCGTGATCCAGCCTGTGAATTTGCAGATCATCAAAGCCGGCCTTGCCAAGGAGCTCCTTTGCCTTTTCGCGGCCCCACATCGCTCCGAGTCCTTCACCATTGTTTGCCAGTGAAACCGACATACAGTGCATGCAGGAAAGCGTGTAGAGCAACGGCCCGAGCGGATGATCCGTATCAGTATGAACATGTCCGCTTGAATGAATATCCTGCATCAGGTAAACCCCGTCCGGTTTCAGCGTGCGGTAAATCCCTTTAAGAACAGACAGCGGTTTGGCCTGGTCGTGAATGGCATCGAAAGTGGTTACAAAATCGAATGCCTCAGGATCGGCTGTTTGATCAAAATCGGTGGCATCCTTAACCTCAAATTCAATATTGTGAAGCTTTCTTCTTTCCGCTTCGTTTTGAGCCCACCGTATGGCCTCCTCAGATAGATCGATCCCTTTAAACTGACTGTTCGGAAACAGGCCGGCAAGTTTTAGTAATGCACGCCCCCGGCCGCAGCCCAAATCAAGGACTTTTATTCCTTCTTCGAGACGCTCGTTTAAACCCGGAACCAGTGGCAGGATGTGATCATCGAGAGCTTCAAGAACCGTCATGCCGCTGTCTTCTGCCATCACTTCATGGAAACGCAAATATTTTTTGTAGGGAACTCCGCCTCCATTGTGAAAACAATTCACAATGTCATCTTCTACATTACCGAGAACTGCAATGTACTGGGCGAAAGCAGCCAGGTTTCCATCATCCGATTTGCGCGACAAAAGCATGGCATGATCATTCGGTAGGAGATACCGGTCCGATTCGTCGACCTTTACGATTCCGCCGGTTGCCATAGCCCCGAGCCACTCCCTGACGTAGCGCTCATTCAATCCGCTTTTATCGGCCAGTTCCACGCTGCCGGTCCATCCGATACCGTTCATTGCATCAAAAAGTCCGGTCCGGTGGCCAATGGAGACCATCAGCATCAAAGCCCCACTGTTCAGGGCGGTTACGTACCATTCTTCAAATCCTGTTTCGCTGCCGGTGGTTTCAGGCATTGTAATTGCTGTATTACACATAAATTTTGATTTTTTGTTAACATACCAACTGGTCGGTATAATAAAATCTGAAAACTGAAATGTCAAGATTAGTTCACTAGATTATTGAATCTATTACGAATTATCTCGGTTAACCTTTATATTTGGATTCATAAACCATGACAGACCAATTAGTATGATTTTATCGAGCACATGAGCAACCAACCTGTAAACACCAAAGAAAAGATACTGGACGCCGCCCGGTCGATGATCCTCAATCACGGATTTGCCGGAACTACTGTTGATGCCGTGATCAAGCAGGCAGGAGTAAGTAAAGGAGCTTTCTTTCACTACTTTCCGACAAAGAATGATCTGGGATATGTTCTGATACAGCAATATGCCGAAGGGGATGCGAAACACTTAGACGGAAACATGGAAAAAGCAGAGGGACTTAGTGATGATCCGCTTCAGCAGCTGCTAATCTTTGTTAAGCTGTTTGAGCAGGAGATGAAATCGCTGCAGGAACCGTTTCCCGGCTGCCTGTTTGCCTCTTACCTCAACAATTCGGAACTTTTTGATGAGAAAATTCTGGGGATTATACGCGAATCGATGCTTGCCTGGCGAACCCGTATCATGGATAAACTGGAAGAGGTGATAGAAAAGTATCCGCCCCGCCGAAAAGTCGATCCGGAAAGCCTGGCGGATATGATGATGGTTACATTTGAAGGAGCGTTTGTCTTGTCAGAATCTCTGGAAGACTCGCAAATTATTGCGAAGCAGCTTGCCCAGTATCACCTGCATTTGAAACTGCTCTTCGAGAAAGATGAATGAGTTAATTCAAATTGAAATTTTGAAATCATAGTGATCATTAAGTTTAATTACGAGTTTACCAGTTGGATTAACTGGAAACTACTCCGAACAATTCAAACAATACAAAGTCAATGACCTGTTTTTTTTAATCTTGATTGCAGTGCTTTTTTTAAGCCTGCTTAAATTCTACATCTACAGATAATAACAAGTTCACAGTGCATCCGCCTAAGGGGTCATTTTAATGTCGTCAGTGTAAGGTCAGAAGGTAAGATCTGTCAGGTTTTAGAAACTTGACAGATCTGCGCAAAACCACTCTTTATGATAAAGTTTACCCGATTTTCCGGCTTTTAAATATAGAGGGCAAAAGACAATTCTCATTCAGCTTCTCGAACTAAATAATTCAGGATAAGTGATAAAAAGAGTTTGGTTTTTTGGCTTTTCATGATTGAAGAATAAATATTAACTATGAGTCAGCCAATTATTAGTATTTATAACAGTGTATTGAGAAAGTGATTATCAGAAGAAAAGCGGAGTTTTTTCTTTTTGATGACTTGAAGAATTAAAATTATTGGATATCTGGGATAAAGTACTCCTCAACCCACAACCTTTGTTGATCAGCATCATATTTATTATATACTGGTTGTGCTATTCTTTCAGAAATAACCGACACTCAAAACTTAAAATAAACGCCGGAAAGATCATGAATGATGATGCAAATGTTCTTTTGGAAAAAATCAAAATCAAACGCCGTGAGGCTGCCGATTATCTCAATAAACATGAACCTCGGCAATCCCGTCTTATCATACTCTCCATCGTTGCCGGGGCGTTGGCCGCGGCTTTAACGGCGGGGCCAGGTGTGGGCGGCGGCGGTTTTATTGAGCTGGTTCAGGGAGTCGTTACATTCGGCATTCCGGTATGGCAGGTGCTCTGCCTGCTCGCAACTTTATTTTCTATGGCAGCCGTGATCAGCAACGGAATATTGAAGTCCGGCAATATGACAGATAAAATTGCCAGGACTCGTGGCGGTGACGCAAAACTTGAGGGCCTGCAAACCTTGCTTGAACTGAATCAAATTAACCTGCAGGAAGCAAGCTCTCTTTATACGCAATATTTGACCGAACTCTCCCACGTCAGATAGTTTTATGCAGGCTATTGCTGTTTTTTCATGTCATATAACAATATTTCAGAGGAATAAATTATGTTTCCGTGATAGGATACTACATGTTTTTTGGCTTTTGTAATGATAGAAATCCGCCTCATTTTTGGCTTATACATATAGAAACATCAACAGTCATAAATTTCAAAAACTAAATCTATTCCAATTGATCGATACAAACGACATAAAAGAAGCATTCGAACGAAATATAAAACTGCTGAAACTGAAACCCTCAAAAGGGCAATATACGACCAGTACAAAGATTCGCCTGGGTGAGGGCACAGCCTGCGAAGTAGAACACAAACACTGGACATTCAAAGCTGATGTAGGCAAGCAGCAGGGAGGCAACGATGCAGGCCCCGGACCGGGAATTCTGTTCAGAGCATCGGTCGGAAGCTGTCTGGCCATCGGGTACAAATTGTGGGCAGCATATATGGACATACGCATTGATCACCTGGAAGTGGATGTTGAGGCCGATGTGGATGCCCGCGGCAATTACGGAATTGACAACACCAAACCCGGCTACACCGGGATGAGGTACAAAGTAACCATTGAAAGTCCCGAATCTGAGGAGCGAATTATGGAGATGATCCGTCACGCCGATGACCACAGCCCGATTTTGGCTAATGTCAGAAATCCCATTAATATGGAACGGAAGGTAAATGTAGTGAAAAGGCAAAAGTGAAAAGCTGAAGACCTGCCAGGTCCTGAACAATCTCAATACTCACTACTTGATACTCAAATACTAATACAAATGGAACCAAGACTTCAACGACGTGTACAACGCTATGGATGGAACAAAGCCGCTGATTTTTATGAAGATTCGTGGAAGGAACAGTTAAAACCCGTTCAGGATAAAACGATGGAGGTGGCTGAACTGAGGCCGGGTGAAGCCGTACTGGAAACGGCTTGCGGAACCGGGTTGATAACTTTTCGGATTGCCGGGGCCATACATCCCGGAGGTGAACTAACAGCCACGGATTTATCTGATGAAATGGTTCAGATAACCGGTGAAGCCGCCGATGATCGAAAGCTGGATCATGTAAAAGTTCAAAGAATGGATTCTGAAGAGCTGGAATTCGGTGATGAACAGTTTGATGCAGCCATCAGTTGTTTAGGGATCATGTATGTTCCCAATCCGCAGCGATCATTAGATGAAAAGTTCAGAGTGCTGAAGTCCGGCGGCCGAACAGTGATAGCCACCTGGGGAGAGAGAAAAAACTGCGGGTGGGCAGATATTTTCCCGATTGTGGATAAGCGGGTAGCCTCGGATGTTTGCCCGATGTTTTTTCAGCAGGGAACCGGAGATACACTCGCTGTTGCACTCCGGAATGCCGGCTTTAAGAAGGTGGAAACAGAGCGGTTCCGGGTCACCATCCAGTTTGCCACAGAAGAGCATGCCATCATGGCGGCTTTTGCCGGCGGACCGGTAGCCCTGGCCTATCAAAAATTTGATGAGCAGACAAAAATGGAAGTTCACGAAGACTACCTCAAATCGATTGAAGAGTTCCGAAATGGCAAGGGATTTGATATTCCCGGAGAATTTGTAGTAGCGCGTGCTTTCAAACCGTGAGTTTGTAAATTAAAACATTTGCACTTAAAACCGGTACGTTAACCCAACACCTGGAAAAACAAGAATATCTTCAGAGAAATAGATATTTACTTCCGGCATCACAGAAATACGGCCTCCAAAATTTGCACCTGCAACAAATCCCGGAAAATGGGTTCCGAGAGACTCTTCTGTCTGGTCTGAAGTGGAGATCAGCCGTATCCACTTCACTCCGCCATATAACCGTTCTGTACCTGCCATCACGGTGGGATAGAGTCCGATTGACCGGAAATCATCAACGCTGAAGGTGGAAATACCCATTGAGCCTGATAAATAAATTGGGTCAGTTAAAATCTGATGGCGCAAATCACCGTAAAAGCTGTGGAACTCCAATAGTTGAGGCATGCCGTAAAGTTTTGCCCCGACATCCATTCTTTCAGAAATGCCATAGCGTCCGATCAGCGATATTTCTCCGAGGCCGGTTTCCTGATTTTCGATCCCGACACCGGCAAGTATACCAAAACCGATTTGGCCGCTTCCTTTTTCCAATATTTTCGGTGATTGATAGGTAGACAATGAAATACAGCCTTTAAAAAACAACAGGAAAATCAAAATAAAAGAGACCTGTATGTATCGCGATTCGATTTTCATCGGAATAGGTGAACGATATTAAGTTTGCGGGATAAATTAATCGATGAGAGGGCAGAAATCAAAAACATCAACGAAAATAGTGTATTTTCAATTATAGAATGTCAGGTTGACAAAGACTTCCGAAGTCTTGATGGATTTAATAAAACATTGGCTAATTTTATCTTTCAAATCTTTTTGTAGTGTTGATGTAGACTTCGGAAGTCTCATATGCCCGACAATCAATTATTGACATGTAAATAGTTATTTAACGTAATAAATAGATGTTTAGAATCACATCAGTCCACCTGTGCTCTTGGTAAAACGTTTATTAAAATTATGTTGGTCACTGTTTTGACAAGATTATTTGCTCGGTTTATCTCCTTTTAACAAACACCCAGTAAAAACAAGATTCCTCTTTTCATTGCTTTTACAAAATAATAGTCTTACTCACGGAGATCTCTCCACTGCGTCCCGCCTGTCCCGATTATTTTGCATCGGGGACTTAAATGTGTCGGGACTACGGTCGGGATGACAAGGGCGGTTTTATTAGTCGGCGGCGCATGTAAAATGTTGGCATGCCTGGATTTATCTGCGCCGCCTGATTACACTCGGTTTGCTGTCATCCCGACCGAGCGAACCTGTCCGCCGTACAAGACTTTGGAAGGCGGGCGGAGTGAGTGAGTGGAGGGATTTCGCTTCGCGTGCAAAAGATGAGCCATAAAAAATGTGAAATCATCAGTCCTGAACCTTTAAAAACTAAGATTATTTAAACTTTCTAAAACGTTTTGCCAAAGGTACTGGTGAATATCTGTGGTTTAGAATCAGTAAGAAAGCTCAAAAAAAGGTAAAAACGAATCTCTTCTGTTTCATGAAATTGTGGGGAATCCGTATGTTGAAAGGATTAATGGGATGGTCAATTAAAAATAAAAGTTCAGGATTAACTATGAAGAAAAAGTCACTGTCGTTATTGTTTTGTTTTTTGCTTTTACCTTTTCTGACAACAGCACAACAACAGCCGGGAGAACTTTTTGATCCCGATTTTTTCCCGTTTTCAGTCTGGTACAGCGGAGGTGATGCCAGAGCCCCAATGCTGTCTGAAGTTACCCCGCAATCAAGGGAAGAGTGGAGAAAAGATCTTCAACAGATCAAAGACCTGGGTTTTAATACCGTACGCACCTGGGTGGAATGGCAGCGTGCAGAACCCCGGCCGGGAGAATATAATTTTGAGAATTTACGACTGCTGATGGAGTTGGCCGAAGAAGTAGGGCTGAAAGTGTTTATCCAGATGTATGTGGATTCCGCCCCGGATTGGGTAGGCAAACAGTATCCCGATGCAAAATTTATGACACAAAGCGGGGTTCAGGTCGAATCTCAGTCGGCGCCCGGTTTCTGCACCGATCATTCCGGAGTGGCTGATGCGGTGCACAATTTTTACACACAAACGGCAAAAGTAGCCAACGAATATTCCAATTTTTACGGATGGGATCTGTGGAGCGAACCTCACATCATCAATTGGGCAAATATCGACTATGTTCAGAATGCACAGTTTTGCTACTGTCCCTACACGCAGGCAAGGTTCAGAGATTGGCTGAAAGAGAAATACGGCACGCTCGAAAACCTGAATACCGTCTGGCATCGTGGATTTCTGGAGTGGGAGGATGTGAGTCCGCCGCGATTCAGCACCATTTTGAGCTACACAGATTACCTGGACTGGAAAACATTCATCTACGAAAAACTGGCCGAAGATCTTGGAGATCGCTACGATGCTGTTCGGGAAGCAGATTTTGACAATGTGATTACCTCTCACGCTGCCGTTTCGTCCATTATCATTTCTCCGCACCTGGGTGTGGGCGCCACTGATGATTTTCTGATGGCTGACGTGGTGGATTTTTATGGTGCTTCCCTCTATCCGAAACACAATCACCCCGACCGCCACTGGCCGGCATGGCGCGTTATGAACATGATGGATTTTGCCCGCAGCGCTAACATCGATAAAGGCGGCTGGTATGTAGGAGAGCTACAGGCCGGAATTGGTACGATCGCACTGCTGATCAGTGATCCCGTAACACCGGGTGATCACCGTGTTTGGGCCTGGAGCGCGATTGCCAAAGGCGCAAAAGCGGTCAATATTTACGCCTACTATCCCATGTCATCCGGTTACGAATCGGGTGGCTACGGGCTGGTCAACCAGGATGGCACAGTTACCGAACGTGCCATCAATGCCGGTGAGATTGCAAGAGTGGTTGATGAAAACCAGGATCTGTTTCTGGAAGCTCAGCCTGCTGAGGCGAAAGTGGCCATTGTGTATAATCCGCTTTCACAGATGGTTGGTGGGGCACAGCGGCGCAGCGATTATCCGGGCGGGCACCACGATTCGCTGATTGGCTACTATCGTGTGTTTGCAGAAAATAACATTCCGGTAGATTTCATTCACCGGCGCGACCTTGAATCGAAAGATCTTTCGCAGTACCAGCTTATTCTGCTTCCGTGGTCGATGATGTTCACTGAAGATGCTGCCGAAGGCGTGAAGAGGTTTGTTGAAAACGGTGGCTATGTTGCCGCCGAAGCGCGCCTGGCCTGGAACGACGACCGCGGTTATGCATCCGACAGAATTCCCGGTATGGGACTCAGCGAAGTGTTCGGGGTTGAAGAGCATGAAGTCTGGATGCGCGAGGAGGCCATCCCGTTTGAGATTACAGATTCAAATCACCGTGCAATGGAAAGGCTGAGCAGCGGTGAAAAATTAACCGGCACACTCTACGGAAAAAGCGTAAAACCGCTGGAAGGGAGTGATGTTCATGTGCTTGCAAATCTGGGTTTAACCGGAGATCCCGCTATTACAGTTCATGAGTATGGCGAAGGGCAGGCCATGCTGATCGGCACATTTATGGGGCTGGCAAATCATCCCGAACTGGTTGATGAGAACACCCGGTTTGTACTTGGTCTGACCGACTGGGCTCAGATCGACCGCAAAGTGTGGTCGTCTCACGATGGCCGTTCAGACAATAACGCCGTAACACTGCGCTTGCAGGAGCACGAAAACGGCTTGCTGCTCTTTGCCATCAACCACGGGCAAACCGATGAACAGGTGCAAATTTTTCTGGCATTGGATGATGGCTCATATACTTTGAATGAGTTAATCTCGGGAAGTGAAATTGTGCAGAGATCAGAAAACGATTTGCTTCAGTTTGAAACACCTTTAGATGGCAGAGATGTAAAAGTGTGGGATATCCGGGCTGAATAAAATTTGTATGTGTCCGGATAATTCTCCCTTCAAAAAGGAATTTATCCATCCGAACTGCAAGGAGCCTGTACTGATTGGAGCCGAGGTATCCATTTGAGCTTTTGGTGCCTGTGCCCATTCCGTAAGGGTTGTTCTTGACATTTAATACAGAATTAATAAATTAGAGAAGTTTACTTAACACTGTTAACCTCTGTTCTATGTCACTGCGCAAAGAAATACTTGAAGTCAGTAAAGAGATCCTGATCAAAGACGGATTTGGCAAAATGTCGATGAGAAAGATTGCCGGGCGCTGTGGTGTATCAGCTACCAGTATCTATCTTCACTTCAAAAATAAGGACGACCTGCTGCTGGCTCTGATCGAAGAAAGTATCGAAAATCTGAAGCAGGCTTTGATGGAGGTTCTGGATCCGGCAAAAAGTATGATTGATCAGCTTGAGGTGCTTGCCAGAACCTACATCAGCTATGCGCTTGAGCATCCGCAGGAGTATGAGGTGATTTATATGGTGCGCCCGGAGGAGATGCCGAAATACCCGAAAGAGAAGTTCAGAGATGTGCGGAGTGCTTATGAATTGCTTGCGGATATTATCCGGAAAGGGAAGAGAGAAGAATCTCTGGATGTGGAGAGTTCACTGATCAGTGCCTATACACTTTGGGCGCAGTTGCACGGAGTGGTTTCCGTGATATTAAATAAACGGCTCGATACGCGCATTCCGCAGGATCAGTTTATCGAGCAGGCGATTGACCATATCATTAAAGGATTTGTGATACAAAAAACACCGGCTTAATTGGAGGCAATTATGGAAGACTTACTTCAGCAATTATCATTTTTTTCGGCACTTCCAGGCTGGGCTGCCTGGGGATCGGTGGTTTTGGTGCTGCTTGTTTTTGGATATACAGGAGTCCCGTTATGGCTGTGGGCTGTTGCCGGTTTTGCGGCACTTTTGGGTTTTGGTGCACCTATCTGGCTTCTTTCGGTATTCCTGGTATTAGCCATTCTGTTTAATGTGAAACCGGTGAGAAGGGCAATTCTGTCAGGGCCTATTCTGAAACTACTGGATGCCCTGAAAATTTTACCGGCGATCTCTGAAACCGAGCAAACGGCCATTGATGCCGGCACCGTTTGGGTGGAAGGAGAGTTTTTTACCGGAAAACCCGACCTGAAAAAGCTGAACAGCGAAACTTATCCCGAACTGAGTGATAAAGAGCAGGCTTTTATGAACGGGCCGGTAGAAGAACTTTGCACGATGGTTTCTGATTGGGAAGTGTTTCAAAAAAAGGATTTTACCAAAGAGACCTGGGATTATCTGAGAGAAAAACGGTTCTTCGGGTTGATTATTCCGGAGGAGTATGGCGGCCATGGATTTTCTGCCAATGCACACAGTGCAATAGTTGCAAAACTGGCATCGCGCTGCGGGCCGCTTGCCACAACCGTAATGGTGCCCAATTCACTCGGCCCGGCCGAACTTCTGATGCACTATGGAACGCAAGATCAAAAAAATCATTATCTGCCGAAACTGGCAACAGGCGAGGAGATGCCCTGTTTTGCACTTACCGAACCCAACGCCGGTTCGGACGCCGGAGGCATGCAGAGCCGGGGAGAAGTGTTCAAGGGCGATGATGGAAAATTGTACCTGAAACTGAACTGGGATAAGCGTTACATCACTCTTGCAGCAATTTCCACGGTAATCGGGCTGGCATTTAAATTGTATGATCCCGATAACCTGCTTGGTAAAGGAGAGAGGCCCGGAATAACGGCTGCCCTGGTTCCGAGTAATCTGAAGGGGGTTGAAATCAACAAGCGCCATGATCCGCTTGGTGTGCCGTTTTATAACTGCCCTACACGCGGCAAAGATGTGGTGGTTCCGGTTGATGCAATCATCGGTGGGGCTGATGGGGCAGGCAACGGGTGGAGAATGCTGATGGAATCACTGGCGGTAGGGCGCGGCATTTCGCTTCCGGCACAGTCCATTGGCGGGGCAAGAACCGCAACTCGTGCAATCGGCGCCTACGCCGCCATCCGGAAACAGTTTGGCCTGAACATAGGAAAATTTGAGGGAATTGAAGAGCCAATGGCACGGATCGGAGGCTACACATACCTTATGGATGCGGCACGCGGATATATCTGCGCGGCAATCGATAAGGGGGCAAAACCGGCCGTGGTAACGGCTATTGCAAAATACAATTTCACCGAACTTGGCCGAGAAATAGCGAACGATGCGATGGATATTATGGGCGGTGCAGGCATTTCAAGGGGGCCGAGAAATTTTATTGCGCATTCCTACATTGCTATCCCCATCGCCATCACTGTTGAGGGGGCAAATATTTTGACACGAACACTCATGATCTTTGGCCAGGGAGCCATCCGAAGTCATCCGTATGCGCTGAAAGAGATCCAGGCACTGATGAATAAAGACGTGAAACAATTTGATGACAATTTCTGGAAACATATCGGCCATGTGTTTCAAAACTCTATTCGTTCATTTTTACTGAGCATTACGAGAGGCCGGCTGGCAAGTTCACCGGTCAGCGGGCCGGCGGCCAAATATTACCGGAAACTGGCATGGGCATCGGCAAATTTTGCATGTATGGCGGATATCGCACTTGGCTCATACGGAGGCGCTTTAAAAATGAAGGAGAAACTGGCCGGGCGCTATGCCGACATTCTGAGCTGGCTGTTTCTTGCATCGGCCACGTTGCGCCGTTTTGAAGCCGAAGGACGCCGGAAAGAAGACCTGCCTTATTTTGAGTGGGCAATGCAGCATGCATTTTGGCGGATTCAAACCGCTTTTGACGGTATCTACGATGAAATAACCCTGCCCGGATTTAGCTGGGCATTCAGAGGGCCGATAGCTGCATGGTCGAGACTGAACCGCATCGGGAGAAAGCCATCTGATAAAACCGGTCATAAAGTAGCACAGGCCATGCAAACCCGCGGTGAACAGAGAGACCGAATTACAAATGGAATTTTTATTCCGAAAAACAGGGATGAGTCGATCGGCAAGTTTGAATTTGCCATGAAATTGGTTGAAGAAAGCACTCCGGTTTACAAAAAACTCTATAAGGCCACAAAAGCCGGTGAACTGGTCAAATCACACGTTCTGGATCAGCTTGAACCGGCACTTGAAAAAGGCATCATTACGAAAGAAGAAGCCGAAATGGTACAAAAAACCGAAGAGGCCCGGTTTGATGCCATCCTTGTGGATGAATTTACCCTGGAAGAGTACGATGAAGGCATTGCACCCGCTCCGCCGGCAGATGGGCTGAAAAAACCAGGAAAAGATACGGTGATTCTTTGAAAATACAGGCAAATCTAAACATGGCTTTTCTGTTAACAGACACATGTGTTTAGCGGGCAAAGAATCTTTGAGAGTCCACTACAGCTATCGGGATTGTTCTCAACCAAATTTCTTAGTGAATAATGCAGGCTACAGCGATTTCACCGGTATTTCACCCTCTTTCAGCCGGTTGATGTAGATATTCCACATCAGGGCACTTTTACCTTCGAGAACCAGTTGAAGGGTGGTTTCCGGAGTTGTAACCGTAATTTTATGATTTTGCTCAACAGAGATATATCGCAGATCATCCATTGGCAAATCAAACACCTCTGACCCCATGGATATCAGTAACCGGTCGGTTTTCAGCTCTACATGGGCGCGCTCGAGCTTCACACGCTGATGTTCCTTGTTGACCATATAAATCTGGCTGCCCGGGCTTTCCAGAACCACATCCTCTTCAGGGCGTTCTAATACCATCGGCATTTGGTTGATTTTATCGTGCAGATCGTTTACCGAAATCTCCTTTCCGCTGCGGTCAACCAGGCGCGATGCCACATTCATTTTATATTTCATGGTTGAAGTGCGGCTGTATACATTTACACCATCCGGGGTAAATACCGAGCCGGTCACCCCAGAATCGGGACACCTGTACAAAAACCGCTGTACGCCTGCTGCCGGTTTCTTGCAGCTTTTGGGATAGGCATCCTCGGGCGGATAGTATTCATCAAAACCGATCATTTCCCGGCAATATGCGGCAAAGGTTTCGTAATCTTCAAAATCGGATGCATGAATGGGATCCATAAACCGAATTTCGATGCTACTCTTTCGGTATTTATCAGCCCAGCGCGGCCAGCCCAGGTGGGAGCCGTGCAACTGAACCGGGTGAACCGGAATTCCCATTTTCCAGAATAGTTTGAGCGTGGTTTCGATCAGAGGTTTGGGGCGGCCATCCCAGCGGCGCCCTCCCTCGGGAAATATCACAATCATGCGCCGCTGTTCAATCATCCGAATTACACTGCGTATAATACCCGGCTCTGGCACATATTTACTCGTGGGCACAATACCGATGCTGTCCATAAATATGCGCGGCAGTGTTTTATGGAACTGATCGCGAGTCATTACACCGGCAGTGGGTTCTTCGGTCAGTCCCAGGTTTAAAAAGAAGGGATCGAAATAGTTGGAATGGTTGCCGTACAGAAAACAGGGGCCTGTTTGCGGCATGTTGTGTTGGTTGGTAATGCGCGGATTGAAAATATATTTGGTTGTGGGAATGATGGTATTCCGCATAAACACAAAAGTTTTTTCGGAATAGCCACGCTCATTTTTCTTAAATCTGAACCCTTTGATCATTCGTCGGGGGTGGTTAGTATAATGTTAAGTTGGCAGTTGTATGTTTTATTTTTCGATGTACCAATTTAGCAAAAATTGAGGAAGGGTGAAGGGGAATTTTTGCTTATCTCACAACCGACTACCCCTTTGAAACCGTAGTTCAACTGACTCCTGTTCCCTCAAATGGCTGGAAATTTTCCCAATGGAGTGTGGGGATGTGACTTCCACGGATGAGGTATTAAAGTTACTTTAGATAGAGATAAGATTGTTACAGCTACATTTATACATCAGAGTGAATGTCGTGAATTTGCAGAGATCAGAATAGGAGTTCTGTATACAAACAGCTTTCAAAAATCCTGTTCAATTCTGCTCACTGAAATAGGTCATGCCGTTTACCGGATCTGTTCTGCCATACCAAAAAATGAGGATCATCGTGTCCATAAAAACAATACCGAGAGTAGACCAAAAAAGATTACTGAACAGCACTTTTCTGAACCACATCGAATATTTTACGCAAATAATCCATTCGGCGGTCTGCGGATCGAAGTCCCATCCAAAATGCGAAAAATTGGAAATCATATTCTGTATTATGAAGATGATAGTGTACAGGGAACAACACACCGGGCAACCGATGAAGAGATTGAACGGCTGTTAAACTTCTACGATGATCATGGAAAGCATATTATCGATGAAATGTTTGGCGGTTTGGGACCTGTTGGGACTGCAAATCATTTCATAGGACCATAAAGACTGACAAATGACCTTGACGGTAATGGGAAATTTATCGTATTGCAACTGCATCCTAACAATATCTTGGGTGGGGCAGCGGGCTATGTATCATCATGCGACAGACGGCCAACGCCTGAAAATTATTTTGCAGGGGGGTGGTTTTGTACAAGAAGCAATGAGGCTGAGATTACCTACATACTGCGTCCTGAAACTTATGGCATTGGCATTGTGTACCACAGAAGCAGAAGGTTTTTAAAGGCATCCTTGATCAGTGTCCTTATCGGGAATCCCAACAATAATTCTAATCAATCCACCTATTATGGTGCATCCTGGCTATTCCATCGATATTTAGCTGATCAATACTCATCAGGGAATGCGGTTCCTTTTTTCAGGTAGTTAAATGATGGAACCTATCAGGCAGCACCTTTTCTATTTTTACACAAGTATAAAGACATTACCGGGTTCATTTTAGCAAGTTATTAAATGAATATATGCATGCCATCATGCTTCAAGGTGAGCTAAGCGGGTTTGAGACAACTCCATATTCATTCAGCAGCCTGCAGTTTAAAGATATCTCAAGTTATTTTATAACCGATGATACACCGCGAGAATGGCCATATTTGCAGAAATCACTACCCTTCCAGAGTGGCAGTTTCACGATCAAACCTTTGATTTATACCTCTCCGGTCTTTTATGAATTCATTGCAAATGGCCGGGGAGATGTGGTTATCGAACTATTTAATGAGAATGAAAATCAACTAAATCCCTCACATGATATGTCCATTAAAATAGTCACGATAAAATAACGAGAGCATAAAGATATGAAGCCTTATCCGTTGAAACTGACTATTATCTTAGCACCCTTAACAACAGGGAGAAAATTCTACATTAAGAATTAGTATCTTATTATATAAAAAAACGAAGATTTTGGTCAGCCAAGCATAAGCTATACATCCTAAAAGAAGCCGAGTTGCAGGGTGTTACAGCGACGAATCGTAAGCAGAGTCTGTATGAAAACGCCTATTATTAGCAGAAACAGAATTATGAGTGTGATGTAAATAGATCATTTTTTTAATCAATTTTCACTGTAAAGGCATATGAATCAACACACTCTGAAGATATTTTTGATTCGATTTTTTTCTGTTTTCACAGTTCTACTGTTTTGGTCTTATAGTATCAGCTATGCACAAATAGTAACCAATGTACCGGAGAATAAGAGAAATGAAAGATTCCTTAATGATGCACCCACTATTGAGTTCCGGCCGGGCCTTTCCATTGCCGGTTTCAGCAACAAAGGTGAGACCGGATATGGCTTGAAGGAGCTGCTTAATCACGCATATAGTGAGAGCAAACCGGAAATCAGACAATTGATGGAATTAACTCTGAAGAGAGCCAAAGCTCCGTTGATGCATCATCCCTCAATAGATCAAATTGAAAATAATAACCTTACTCTTCAATACACAGCATTTGAAGCCCTTGCATCGCTGATACTTGAGGAAAATGGAGTAGAATCAGACGAATCGAAAGATTCTTTTGGCCTGATAGTTCGTCCTCATGCTGATGTGATGACTCTATTTAGAGATGCAATTCTGGCTTTGGCACGAAATAATAGATTTATTAACAAAACCTCAGATTCCGGAGATATTGACGATTATGTGAAAATAACCAGATCCTACTTTATGGTCGCCAAAGCTCTGGACTTGTATCTGGGTATTGAGAATGCATACATGCACTACAACAGAATAGAATCTCATAGTGATCTTTTGTTGAGTGAGAGTGAAAAAATCGAAGTAATGAACCGATTCATCAGAGATGCAGATATTCTGTATGAAAGGGGATTGAGAAGAACGTATGGATTTGGGTTTTTGAGTGTCAGGGAAGATGAACTTGAACCAGGCAACAGGCCCCTCAAAGGCTATCTTGCGTTGGCGTTTGCCACTCTTGCCACACAAACATCCGACCCTCCGGCACAAGAGAGGTTACAAAGCTACTTTCAGGAAGCACTCCACCGCGCGAGTACTGCTGCCGGAGATTCGGATAGGTTCAAATACTGGATGTATCAGACGGATAATGGAAGTCGCTATTGGGCAGAAGGCCCATATTATTTTGATTTTGTATTGAAAGATGCCGTTCGGTTTTGGCATGCGGTAAGATTGCAAAATAGCCTGCATGACATTCCGGATCCATTCAGAAGTTCATGGTTTCTTGAGCCTGTACGCTGGATGGCAGATATCTCTACGCCTGACGGAGCTGTTCCACCGCTGAATGATGGAAATAAACGAGTGATTCAATCTTCCGATCTTCTTCGATGGTCACCAGAATTTGGAGACGCTTCGATAGGTGAACTGTATCAACGGATTTATTCCAACATAACGCAATTTCATCAGCGGAGCCAATTTGATGATCAGTATTATCTCACAGAGATGACTATCCCGAAATATTCAGGCTCGTATCGTGAGCTCGCTTCCTTACGCGATCCGCAAGAACAGCAATTGGTTCTGAGAACCACAGATGCTGAATCAAATCGTTATTTCCTGTTTTTAAACGGAGAAAAAGGCAACTCAATCCTGCGGGGAGAAGGGCATCAGCAACCGGATCAGCTTCAATTGCTCTACTATATGAATGAGTATTCATTTCTTGTTGACCCGGGGTACAATTCCGGCAGCCCAACAAGGAATAGTTTCAGAAACGGTTACAGGTACAACAATACAATGCAGTACAATGCATCCAGAACGTCAACTAGTCTGGGTTTTATTACTGAGCAAAATGAGGGTGGAATACCCAGCCCTTATGTGTCGGTTACAGAACTAAGAAAGGTGAGTGAGCACAATGATGCAGTGTTGAAAACACACGTTTCAAATGAAGCACTCGATTTTATTTCAGGTGAAGTGGAGTTGAAGTTGGGTAACTCAAGGGCAATGTATTCACGTTCCGTTATTAAGGTTAAGGGGAACCTGCCTTATGTTATCGATCTGAACCGTGCCGAGGTGATTGAGGGTAGAAATGATTTTGTGATGAGATATTATGGCAATAGTGAGCATTACCTCTATGATAACGGATGGTTGTTCTGGGAAAAATCTGGCTCTCCTTTTGCCAGCAATTTACATCAACTGGCACTCTTCACAGAGGTTGTTTCCGGCAGCTATAAATCAGAAATGGATTCTGTTGAAATATTGGAATATGAAAACAGAGGCGGACAAAACAATGATAAAACTCCTTATCCGGTAAAGAGAGTATCCTACCTGAGCGATCAAGACTCAGCAATATTTGCCACAATGAGTCTTCTAAAAATAACAGATGGCCAACTTAGTAAACCTGAAATAACTGCCGGACAGAATGGTACTCACTGGATGGTTTATAAACCAGAAACAGGTACAGCTGATATTGTAATTTATAAACCTCAAGAGACAGAAAGCAGAGATCGGGTCATCAGATTACCAGAAAGATTTGGCTCATATATTTTTTTACCGGAGGAAGAAGCGGAGCTTTTTTTTGTTCGTTTACATCAGGAGCTGGATGAATGGATTATAAACCCGGACTATACGTTGAATCTGCTTCCTCTTGCTGCCCCTGAAATCACTGTTTCCGCTTCGGATTCACTCACTGTCGAGTTGGAGTGGGTGATGGATACGTTGACCGGTGTGGAGGGGTATCGTCTCTATCGCGGGGGCAGTGTGGATACGCTTGAGGAGATCGCGCAGCTGGATGCACAAACCACCCGTTTTACGGATCACCTGGAGGAGCCTGTCTCCCGGCTATATGCGATTCGCGCGCTCTATAGCCCTCCGGAGCAGAGCCCGATGTCGAATCTGGTGAGTTACCACTACTCTGCGCTGGAGGTGAGCGAATCATGGGCGCTGCGCAGCCAGGTGCTTAGCGAGCAGAGCGGTGTGGAGGAGTGGGATGAGCTGTTCGGCTTCGATCGCGTTTACCACCGCGCAGAACAGATGCAGACAGGACGCGGCTACTGGCATCGCAGCAGTAAGCCCCGCACACAAGTGCTCTATGGGCAGGGGCTGCTGGAGGCCTGGGTGGCTGTAGAACCGGGCTGGAACCTGATAGGAAGCATTGCGAGTGACCTTTCTGCGCAGGCGCTTGTGGATACCGCCGGCGTGATCGGTGCAACGGCGCTATGGGAGTATGAACAGGGCGCCTATCGCCAGGCGCAGGTGCTTCGCCCCGGAAGAGGATACTGGCTGAACGCGCAAAAGCGGGGATGGATTGGACTACAGGCGGACAGTCCGGCTGAGCCAAAGCGCAAGATGGAGCCGGAGCCGGATGCACAGCTGGTGGTGGTATCGGGCGAGAGCCGTCAGGTGTTTGGTATCGCAGCGGGTGAACTCGACTCTTCTGCACGTGATTATTATCTGGCTCCTCCGCTCGCGCCACAGGTGAGGCTGGATCTTCGTACACGTGGAGGATACACCGTGTGGGATCCTACGGACAGAGAGCTGGTACTCCATGCAGATGAGTACCCGGTACGCCTCTATATGCAAGGAAGTGAAACGTCGCAGAAACCGGCAGCCTGGTGGTTGAGGGGAACTCGCGGTGGACAACCGGTGGAGTGGGCGCTACGCCCAGGCAATCACGTGATGATCGAAGCCGGTGTGGAAAACCTGAGGCTGGAACCTGCAGGCAAAGAGGATGCCATAAGTGAGTTTCGTGTAAGTGCTGGATATCCCAATCCCTTTGATAGAGTGACAAAGATTGACTATGAGCTGCCAAAGGCAACGCAGGTACTCATAGAGGTGTATGATGTGATGGGGCGTCGGGTGGCTATACTGGTAAATGAGTCCCAGCAGGCGGGTAGATACAGCGTGGATTTTGATGGCAGCGGACAGGCATCGGGGATCTACTTTCTGCAGGTGCAGGCACTGGGAGAGACCTCAGTGCAGAAACTGACGAGGATACAGTAAAGTGGGGGCTTCAGGAGTTGAGACGGCGTGATTGTGTATTGGCTTCCTTGAAGAGGTTGTGTTGAATAACGCATTTTATGCTTTTGCTGCGAGGACTAAGTATAAGTAATGGCAAGACTTTTTAGGAGAAGGCTTTGAAAAACCCTTCGTTGTTCTTTGATTTAATTTTTATGGCTGACTGTTGACCTGATTTTCTTATGATGGGCAACATTTCTACCAACCTTTGGTCGATAATTATTGTCAGATGCCTTTAAAAGGGCCTGAAAAGCCATTTATACGCTCATTTTTTGTTTCATAGAGCTACCGACCCATGGATTTGGTCTTTTCAAGTAGAAATCCGGCTCTGCTCAGATTCCATCCAATACAGGCAAAGACAAATCGCAACCGGTTTCGAGTCTGGTTTTTGGCTCGCTTGGCAACCAGATTTGCCTTGGTCTTCATCCACGCAAACGTATGCTCCACGGCCGCCCGAACGCTGTTCAATTTACGGTTTCGTTTTTTCTGGGAGCCTGATAGAGGTTGATTACGTTTGGCCTTGTCCAGCACTCCGTAGTACCAGCCATAGTGGCGGGCTGAGTGCTTGTGATGGCCGTCTACATAGGCTTTATCTCCAAATAAGGCCTTCTCATCGTAGCTGATCAGCTCTTCGGTTTGCGTGCTGTCATGCACACTTGCCGGGGTGAAGGTAGCCTTGCGGATGAGTTTGGACTGCATGTCCACACCGATATGCCCTTTGTAACCAAAATACCAGGTGCCGCCTTTTTTTGTGGAGTCCGCACCGGTGTCGATCTGCGGAGAGGGTTCGGCAGCCAACTCCTGGCGCTTTTTATCCGACAGTGGGCGCCCCGATGATGGAAGAATCGAAGCGTCGACAATGGTGCCTTTCTTCACCATTAGGCCTTGGAATTCCAACTGCTGAGTAATCAGCTCAAAGATACGCTGGTCTACATTATGGACGCTGAGGGCTTCTTTGAAACGCCAAAAGGTTAAAGTCTAATATTTCTTAGTCCATCACGGTTTGTCACTGTAATCAAATGACATAGCCGGTAACAAATTTCTTTTTCAATCACCTACAGATTCACTGTATCGCCAATTTATTCAAGGCCGAATTGTTTGCACAGTAAATATCATAACCAGTACAAAATTTTTTCTGGATAATGTCAGCTTCGAAGAAGCTTTTAAAGTCCAGGTTCTAATATCGAAATCACGTCAATTTTTAAGAAATCGATCACCAATGGGGACATCGATTTTATCAAGTATGGAAAACCTCCTAACCCGGATATATCACCAAGAGATTTTTTCCTCAGCAAGGCGAAGATAAAATGGAAGCGGAAACGTACCTGAGTACGTTGAGCATGCAATTTTAGATTCAACGCAGCTGTATTAAAGTATGCTGATTATATTGCTTGTCTGAAAGATGCCTCTTAAAAACCTATTTGATAGTCGTCAGTACTTAAGCAATCTGATTTTGGTTTTAATCAACAATATCATATTCAATACGAAGCGGGCTTTCAATATCTTCATCTAACATCACATGATCCACAGCAGACATATCAATTTCCAGTGATCCGCTTAAATCCCGCAAAATGAGGGTACCAATTTTTTTTGACACTTCTATATCCCAGCTTAATGTGAGTGTCTCGCTTTCGCTTCGCTGAAAGTTAAATGTCCACTCAGCAGTACTTTCCATTTTATCTCTGAAATCAGACCACCACTCTCTGCCATCACGTTCAAAAAAGCCATGCAGTACTCCGGAAGGCGGAGCAGGAGGTGATTGTTCATCTATTTCCGTAGGATTGGCATCCTGGCCAAAATAGAGTTCTATTGTATCTCTTCCATCAGACAAACCCAATTTAACACTGTAAACAGAGCGCTGATCCTGGAATATTGCGGTCAGCTTCAAATCCTGTTCAACCACTACAGTAAGTGATTCATCTGCGGAGATGACCTCATCTTTTTTCCAGCTTTCAAATTTCCAGCCCTCTTCTGCAACAGCAGTGAGGTTGAGCGCCGACTCATATTCATATCGCCCGTCTTTTTCCTGGCCGCTCTCTAAATCTATATCAACCTCACCATCTCCTTCGATGGATACCGAAACCTCAAAAAAGTCCCGTTCAAACACCGCTGTTACATTAATTTCCTCTGTAATGGTTATCGTTTGGGGATTCTCACTGCCTTCCAAATCCCCTTCCCAGCGAGAAAAGATCCAGCCCTCTTTCGGGAATGCTGTTATCGATATCACAGATTCAGATTCGTAGCCTCCATCTTCTTCCTGTCCGCTTTCTAAATCTATATCAACTTCACCCTCTCCTTCAACACTAACCAACACATCGAAAAAGTCCCGTTCAAATACCGCTGTTACATTTTTCTCCTCTGTAATGGTTATCGTTTGGGGATTCTCGCTGCCTTCCAAATCCCCATCCCAGCCTGTGAATACCCATCCCTCGGCGGGAATGGCCATCAGTTCCACCACCGTCTCAAAGGGATAGTCTGTGGTTTTTGGTGTGGATACGATTTCCTGTTCTACTTCTCCCTGTCCCTCAATCTCAATGGTGAGTGGATACTCAATACGCTCAAAAGTGGCAGTAACCGTTGTTTCATCTTCTACGGTTACAGTAACTGGATTTTCCTCACCGCTTACATCACCACTCCATCCAACAAACTTCCATCCTGTATCAGGCTCGGCAGTTAGCTCCACCAACGTTCCATGTGGATAGTCTGTGGTTCTGGACTGAATCACTTGCTGGCTGACTGAACCTTCACCTTCTATATCAATGGTTAATGGATACTCCTGTTTTTCAAAAAGAGCTGTAACATTTTTATCAGCATCCATTACAATAGAAACTGGATTTTCTGTTCCGGAATGATCGCCGCCCCACCGTTCAAAAACCCAGTGTTCATTGGCGGTAGCCGTAATTTGAATACTTTCACCTTCTTCTACCTCTGCTGTGGCGGGTGAAACAGTTCCTGCTTCAGGCGGGTCAGCGCTTACAGTTAACTGATATACGGGTGTACTTTCTGTAGAACATGATAGAATAATTACACTCAAAATAAATATTGTAAGTACGCGAAAAGTTAAATGAAACATGATAGATTATTTTAATGCCCTGATTTTTATATACTAACTTGAAACTGAAAGTTTACTTCGGTTCATAATCAGAGTTGTTTATATAATTGGTCTTATTTCCTCATTTTATGAGTGTTATTTTTTGTATATCAGAAAATTGCCCGGCTTGAAAGCGCATTAAATAGACACCTGAAGCATGGTTTGTTCCGTCAAACTCGATGGTATACATACCGGCATTCTGCTGCTGATCCACAAGAACAGCTATTCGTTGTCCTGCCACATTAAATATGTCAATTACAACATGACTATGCTCCGGAATCTGATACTGAATAGTAGTTGATGGATTGAATGGATTGGGATAGTTCGATGAAATTTGATAGTCGGTGATAGCTTCTTCAAATTGCACCCGTTCTAATATATAAGTATCAAATTCCCCTGGAATTTTTACCGGTTGCCCCTCTACAAGATTAACATTTACCTCTTCTTGGCCCCTGTTTGCGGTGATACGATAGGTATATTCAGAATTACTATTCTCCGGTGAAGTTAAAGTGATTTCTACAGGCCATGACGCAGAAGTGATCTCAAGATGATCTAAATATTGCTGGCTGATTGCATACCCCGCACTACTTCTGATGTCCAGCCCCGGCTCCGGTGCTTTAGGCGGCAGCATAAATCGAATCTTTTGGTCAGCATCTAACGGTTGGTCGCTGATCCAAAAATCCTGTGAACTGTGTTCGTTTTCAAAGTGCAGGTGATAAAGATCTGATGATTCATCAACCAACAATTTCTTCTGTTTTTCGCGGATCTCTGGCGAACCCCTTTCCAACCTTATCGTTCCCTCTTCAGCAGCGTAGAGCCAGTAACCTATTCCCGGTTCCAAATCTGTTGCCTGGTGATATGCACCATCTTGATAAAAGTAAACAGGAGCATCTGTAAGGACACCATCAGGATCAAAAACAGAGGAAACCGGTATCCGATCTGCCAAAGCACCCACAAGGTTCCATCCTTCTTGCAGGTCAATTTCCGAATCCAGTATTCCCTCTCCCAGAATAGATAGTTGTTCTCCGCTACTACTGCGAACCCAGTAACCCTGGCCGGAAGCCAGGGAGCTTTCTCGCTGATAAATCCGGTTAAAGCTGAATATCTGAGAATCCTGAATTTCGATAGATCCATCAATTATAGGTAAGCTAATTAATTCCCATTCCTCCGAAATCAATTTCTCCATATTATAGAAGCTGACTACATCAGTAATTAAACTTTTCACACCATCACCATAATTCACACCAAGTGCATAAAATGTACTTTCATCATTGAGTTGATCACTAAAGCTGGTTTCATTTGTGGGGAGTTGCTGATACTCTTCAAGAAAAGACGTAGATGCGCCTTTAAAGATGATCAAGGAGTTGATGAGTTCTGATTCAACAGGATCCCAGCGCAGTGTTATCTGACTACCGTCTCTGGAGGCAATAAAATTGTCTATCTGAAATATTTCAGTTGTTCTGAATGACCATGCTTCTGACCAATCGCTGTCAACATAGTCGTTTGATGACATGACTCGCCAGTAGTACCTTGTATTCTGTTTAAGATTATCCAATTGAAAGCTGTTTTCTTCTACTTTTACCTCAAAACTAAGCTGTTCAAAGTTCTCTCTCTCGGAGACTTGCAAATGATACCAATCTGCTTTTTCGGCATGTGACCATTCCAATAACATTGATAAAGCCTGATCATCACTTCGATGTGTTGGAAATAGTAATTCAGCAACGTCGGGCATTACGTCATCACACATAATCTCTGTACCCATCATATTTTCAATGTTATTTAACCAATCCAGGAAATCGTGGTCGGAAGGAAGGCACAAGTAATTATTATAGAAATAAAAGTATTCTAAGTTGTTTAGTTTTGATAACGTTGCGGGAAGTGGGCCTCGCAGATTATTGTTTTGTAAATAGAGTCGAACTATATTTGATAAACTACCAATTTCTGGCGGAACCATTCCTTTTAATTGATTATTGTGAAAATATAATGTCTCTATTTCGGTCAATTCTCCAATTTCTTTTGGAATAGTACCTGTTATTTGGTTGTTATACAGTGATAACCATCTCAGATCCTTCAATTTCCCGATACCTTTTGGGATTTCTCCACTTAGTTGATTATTATGAATTTGTATGTATTGTAAATTCGACAGATTTTTTATCGTTTCAGGAATTGTACCACTCAAGTCATTTTGTTGCAGTGCCAACCAACGTAAATTATTTAATTCGCCAATGCTATTTGGTATCGATCCTGTGAGTCGGTTATGATTTATTGATAATTGAATAATTTTTAAAAGCTTAGAAATCTCTTTTGGTATGTTTCCAGATAGTTGATTAATACCTAAATCTAACGACTCCAGATTTTCTAACTCTCCAATTGATAATGGTATCGATCCAGTTAAACTGTTATCGGATAATCCCAAAATTCTTAGATCTGCTAAATCTCCAATCTCATTAGGTATATTGCCTGATAATTGATTACTACTTAAATCTAACCACTCCAAATTTTCTAACTCTCCAATTGATGATGGTATCGATCCAGTTAAACTGTTATCCCATAATCTCAAACTCCGTAAATCTTCTAATTCCCAAAACTCAGAAGGAAGTGAACCACTTAAATTGTTATTGTGCAAGTCTAAATTAAATACTCTCCACACAACATTATCAATACCTTCCCAATTTCTAAGTGGAGTATCAGTAAGCCAATTTTCGTTATTGTTCCAGTTTTCACCATCCGTACTCTCATAAAGTGCTACAACTGCCAGAGAATCGCCTTTATGAGCCGGCCCTCTGTATCCAGCAAAGTAGTTTTTCGCTTCCATCAATCCTCTTGCATTATCGGCCGGTGCTCCCTTGCCACTATAAGATCCGGTAGCTCCCCCTTTGTAAAATACATCTGGATTCGAAAAATGAGGTGCGCGGGTATCACCTTCAGGATAGGTCATCACAGATACATATCCCCTGCCGTCATTACCAGACCACCTCCAACCT